>Ga0114976_10000129_pt1 | contig 41954 bp, 35 predicted proteins | sample S_130805_EF_Meta_FD_87319 | JGI IMG/M metagenome (GOLD analysis project Ga0114976, IMG submission 87319) | Freshwater microbial communities from Lake Simoncouche, Canada to study carbon cycling - S_130805_EF_MetaG | ecosystem: Environmental > Aquatic > Freshwater > Lake | place: Lake... | reverse complement strand
CGGATTAACAGTCCGTCGCTCTACCGACTGAGCTATCAGGGAATAAAAGAGTATTATAACTTTTTTTCTTACAACAACGCAAATTTTACTACGAATTCATGGATATCCAACTACTGACATGGCAACAAGCTGAAGAAATCGCATTGCCTATACGTATCGAAATCTTTGTAAAAGAACAGAGTGTTCCATTCGATTTGGAGCAAGATGAATACGATTCTGTTGCTACCCATGCGCTTTTATGGGTCGATGGACAAGCAATTGGAACGGGTAGAGTATTTAAAAAAGACATAGATAGTAATCATTTCTTTATTGGACGATTGTGTGTCTTAAATAAATATCGTGGATCAGGATATGGTGAATACTTAATGAAGTCATTGATTCAATACGCACGACAACAAGGTGCAACGGTATGTTGTATACATGCACAAACTATTAGCCAACTTTTCTATAAAAAATTAGGATTTGTTGCTCATCCAGAAACTTTTATGGAAGCTGGTATTGAACACGTTTTAATGAACCTAACAATGACGCAATAAAAATTCAGCAGTAACAACTCCTGCATCAACAGTAAGTTCCTCATTAAGGACAAACCCTAAAGCTTGTTCATAATCGATTAATATAAAATCACTGACTTCTTGATCTTGGTTTTTCGGTTGAAAAGTTAGGGGCAATTCAAGATCATAGGTATATAAAGTTTCATGATGCAAACTTGAATCGTTTAAACCTCGACGAACTGTAATAGAAGTAATCGGATTTAACCGGTGAGTTAGTTCAGAGCTAATACCCGCTTCTTCTCGTAATTCTCGATAAGCGCAGCTGAGCAAAGTTTCATTTGCGCTAATTCCACCCGCAGTAATATTGTCTAGTAGGCTTGGGTCAATATGCTTCGTATTGCTACGACGTGCTAACCATAGTTGTTGATTGGAAGTAAAGCCATTGACATGGATTGCACGGCTATGTAAACCAAAGGCGCGGAAGAAAGTTCTCTCTACCCGAAAGCGCTCATGAGCATGTTCATCGATAAAAGAAAACTCTTCGTCTCTCCAGCCTGTGAGAAGATGAATCTCTCTTAAATACTGCGCAAGGATACGAAGTTCAATACTGAGTTGATTTGGGGTTACAGCATCGATGATAATTTTCTGATTAGCGCAGTGAATGAAGTTGATATCTTGTTCTTCTTGATCAATGAATTTTTGTATCGCCAAAAAAATTGTATGAGTGACATAACCAATGATTTGGTCATTCAATTGAACGTTTAATAAATCTTGCGGAACATTTCGGAAAGAAGTCTCAATAATTTCTCTGAGTGCAGATCTCGAGTTTGTATTCAATTGATAGTTTGTCATTGGTATTTACCTTAATTGTATGCATCAATTTATATTAGGGATTTCACTAGTGATTTATGTTCTTAATAAAAAAGCAATTACTTTTAAAAAAAATATTTTTTCAGATTTTTTGCGTTGCTTAAAAAATTAGCAAGTCAGCTCAAGCCCTAATATTCTTAGATATTTTATGATTTTTGTTTTACTTATCCACAAAACCTGTGGATAAGTATCTTAGTATTTCTACTAATAAGTTGTTGACAAGAAGTTCAAATGCTTTCAATTGCACAGAAAAAGAGAAAAATAAATAGTAGGTGGTGTCCCCGACTGGAGTCGAACCAGTATCTAGCCCTTAGGAGGGGCTTATTCTATCCATTGAACTACAGGGACAAGCATTCGTTATTGTAAATCCTTCAGGACGTTTCACAAAGTAATTGATATATATGGTGAATTTTTTGTTATGAGACTATTTTAAGAAAGACTTTGAAACTTGATAAGATTCGAATAAGAGCAATCTAAAAACAAAGAATTTTAGAGAGATTCATAATCAAGCTACAATTTCCAACTATGGCAACACGTAAAGAACAATACAGCGAATCATCCATTAAGGTCTTAAAGGGCTTAGAGCCTGTTAAACAAAGACCAGGGATGTATACTAGAACAGATAATCCCCTCCATATTATTCAAGAAGTGATTGATAATGCTTCAGATGAGGCCTTAGGTGGGCATGGCAAAGAGATTATTTTGACCTTACATACTGATCAAAGTATTAGTGTGGAGGATTTTGGAAGGGGTATTCCTGTTGGTATGCATCCTGAAGAGAAAATACCTGTTGTGGAAATTGTTTTTACACAATTACACGCAGGTGGCAAATTCGAAAAAGGCAATGCAGGAGCATATGCATTCTCAGGTGGTCTTCATGGCGTTGGAGTTTCCGTTACTAATGCCTTATCCAAGCGCCTAGAAGTACAAGTTTGGCGAGATAAGCAATATTCCACTCTTGCATTTGAACATGGATTTTTAGTTGATAAGATTTCAAGTAAATCTATCCTTCATGGAGATAAAACTTCAGGTACGCGAGTTCGGGTTTGGCCAGAAGCTAAGTATTTTGATTCTGCCTTGATTCCTCTCGCTGAGTTACAGCGTTTACTCAGGTCCAAAGCAGTTTTGTTACCCGGTGTAAAGGTAACCCTAATACAAGAGAAATCTGGTGATACTCAATCTTGGTTATACGAGAATGGACTAAAGGGCTATCTTGACGAAGCGATGTTGCAAGCTGGACATAGTGAGCTTCTAATTCCTGCATTTGATGGTGAACATTTTGCAGAGCCTGATCGTGCGGGTGAGGAAAACTTTGCGCAAGGTGAAGGTGCTTCATGGATTGTTGCTTGGACTGAAGAGGGTTCTCCCGTTCGGGAAAGTTATGTCAATCTTATTCCGACCACTGCTGGTGGTACTCATGAAAGTGGGCTACGAGAAGGTTTATACAACGCAGTTAAAAGTTTTATCGATATGCATGCTCTCTTGCCAAAGGGGGTGAAGTTGATGCCAGAAGACGTGTTTCAAAGAGCGTCTTTTGTATTATCAGCAAAAGTTTTAGACCCACAATTTCAGGGGCAGATTAAAGAGCGCTTAAATTCGCGTGATGCTGTTAGGTTAGTTTCTGGATTTGTAAAGTCAGCTCTTGAACTTTGGTTAAATCAACATGTTGATTACGGAAAAAAATTAGCTGAATTAGTCATTAAACAGGCTCAGGCAAGAACGCGTGCGGGACAAAAGATTGAAAAGCGCAAATCCTCAGGAGTTGCCGTCCTGCCAGGTAAATTAACTGATTGCGAAAGTGAAGACATCATTATTAATGAGATTTTCCTAGTAGAGGGTGATTCTGCTGGTGGATCAGCAAAGATGGGGCGTAATAAAGAGTATCAAGCTATCTTGCCACTTCGTGGGAAAGTTTTAAATACTTGGGAAACCGAGCGTGATCGTTTATTTGCTAATAATGAGGTACATGATATTGCTGTAGCTATTGGCGTTGATCCACATGGGGTTAATGAAAATCCTGACCTCAGTAATTTACGTTACGGCAAGGTATGCATCCTATCGGATGCTGATGTGGATGGATCACATATTCAAGTCTTATTACTCACCCTGTTTTATAAACACTTTCCTAAACTAATTGAACGTGGCCATATTTATGTTGCAAGGCCCCCGTTATTTCGAGTTGATGCACCAGCTCGTGGGAAAAAGCCTGCTCAAAAAATATATGCTTTAGATAGTGGTGAGTTAACTGCAATTGAAGATAAGCTTAAAAAAGATGGCTTGAAAGACGGCAGTTGGCAAATTTCTCGTTTTAAAGGCTTGGGTGAGATGAATCCAGAGCAATTATGGGATACCACTCTGAATCCAGACACAAGAAGACTTTTACCTATATTTACCGGGGAGATTAACTTGACGGACACCAATAAGATGATGGATATGTTAATGGGTAAATCAGAATCTTCTGCGAGAAGAAATTGGCTAGAAGAGCATGGCAATGAAGTAGAAGCGGATATTTAATCAAGAATAATTTTTTATGTCGAATAACGAACCAGATTTATTTTCTAACCTTCCAGCTGAACCTACAGATTCATTGACGCTTGCCAATTATGCAGAGCGTGCTTATTTAGATTATGCGATTAGCGTGGTCAAAGGTCGCGCATTACCTGAGTTAGCAGATGGGCAAAAGCCAGTTCAACGCCGAATTCTGTATTCGATGAATGAAATGAATTTGAAGGCAGATGCTAAGCCGGTGAAAAGTGCTAGGGTCGTTGGCGATGTGTTGGGTAAGTTTCATCCCCACGGTGATCAATCTGCTTATGATGCCTTAGTTCGACTGGCACAAAATTTTAGTCTTCGATATCCACTGATTGATGGCCAAGGAAATTTTGGCTCGCGCGATGGAGATGGTGCTGCTGCGATGCGTTATACCGAAGCTCGCTTAACGAAAATTGCTAGTTTGTTGCTTGATGAAATAAACCAAGGAACCGTTGACTATATTCCAAATTATGATGGCACAATGGAAGAGCCTGCTTTATTGCCAGCAAGACTCCCATTTGTTCTCCTCAATGGTGCATCTGGAATTGCCGTAGGAATGGCAACGGAAATACCTTCCCATAATTTAAGAGAAGTTGCGGTTGCCAGTATTGCAGTATTAAAAAATCCTAAAATCAATGAAGATGAAATTTTATCTTTGATTCCGGGACCAGACTTTCCAGGTGGCGGACAAATTATTTCTGCTGCAGAAGAAATTGCAGAAATCTATAAAGCAGGGCGTGGCAGTTTAAAAGTCAGAGCAAGATGGAGTGTTGAAGAGATGGCTCGTGGCCAATGGAAGTTGGTGATGAATGAATTACCACCGAACACCTCCACGCAAAAAGTGTTGCAAGAAATCGAAGAACTAACTAATCCAAAAGTCAAAGTTGGTAAAAAAGCATTAACAGCAGAACAAAACTCTCTCAAACAAGCAACTTTGGCCTTGTTAGATGGTGTCCGAGATGAGTCCAGTAAGGATGCTGCGGTCCGTTTAGTCTTTGAACCAAAGACTAAAAATATTGATGAAGCAGAATTCGCCAATTTTTTATTAGCCCATACTTCTCTAGAGTCTAATGCCTCAATCAACCTTGTCATGATTGGCACAGATGGACGCCCTCGACAAAAAGGAATCATATCGATTCTACAAGAATGGGCTCAATTTCGAATTGAGACAGTTACCCGACGCACGAAGCATCGTTTGGGCAAAGTCAATGATCGGATGCATATTCTTGAAGGTCGTCAACTTGTATTGTTGAATATTGATGAAGTGATTCGCATTATTCGCAATAGTGATGAGCCTAAAGTTGATTTAATGGCAGCATTTAAATTATCTGATCGACAGGCTGAAGATATTTTAGAAATCAGGTTGCGTCAATTAGCTAGACTTGAAGCCATCAAAATTGAGCAAGAGTTATCGGAATTAAGAACTGAAAAAGAAGATTTGGAGAGTTTGTTAGGAAGCGACGTTCTCATGCGAAAGAAAATCATCAAGGAGGTTGAGGCTGACGCAAAGGCTTTTGGTGATGATCGTAGAACACTGATTCAAGAAGAAAAACGTAGCGTCGTACAAACGAAAATCATTGATGAGCCAGTCACAGTGATTGTTTCTCAAAAAGGATGGGTACGTTCACGTCAGGGCCATGGACATGATGCCTCTCAGTTTGCATTTAAAGCTGGTGATGCATTATTTGCGATCTATGAATGCCGGACCGTAGATGTCATGATTGGTATCGGTAGTAATGGAAGAGCATATAGCGTTCCTGTGGCTGATCTTCCCGGAGCGAGAGGGGATGGCTCTCCATATACCTCGTTTATTAATCTTGTACCAGGAACGCAAATGGTTTCTTATTATGCGGGTTCAGGAGATGATTTACTTCTCATTGCAATGGCATCGGGAAATGGATTTTTAGCCAATGTCAGCGATATGGTCACCCGTAATAAAGCTGGTAAGAGTTTCGTTGGTGTTGATGAAAAATTTGAGGGTGGTGATCGAGTGCTGCCTTTACAAGTTGTTCGTGAAGGTATGCATATGGTCGCTTGTCTTTCAGGCAATGGGCGTTTATTGACCTTTGAAATCGCCGATTTAAAACGACTTCAAGCAGGTGGTAAAGGTGTTATTTTGATGGATCTTGATTCCAAAGAGTCTTTACAAAGTGCAATAGCATTTGGGACTAAAGGTTTACAAATGGATGGCGCAGGTCGTGCCGGAAAGCCGACCTCGGTCAATATCTCTTACAAGACTTTAATGGACTTTAAGGCACAAAGAGCCAGAAAAGGTCATGCGGTTGAACCAAAACTCAAAGATGCGAAGTTACAACAAATTTAAATAAAACTACGAATTTCTGCGACAAGCTCAATTTCTACACAAGCACCAAGTGGTAATTGAGCAACGCCAAAAGCGCTTCTAGCATGTTTACCCGCATCACCGAATACTTCCACGAATAATTCTGAACAGCCATTAGTTACTAGATGTTGTTCGGTATATTCAGGTGTTGAGTTAACAAGACTTGTGACCTTAATAATGCGCTCTACCTGATCTAAATCACCTAAATGTTTATCCAATGTAGCAAGGATATCAATAGCTACAGCGCGAGCGGCTAATTTACCCTCATCTGTAGTCATGTTTAAACCAAGTTTTCCGACCCAAACTTGATTATTCTTTTTAGCGATATGACCTGAGACATAGACGAGATTGCCGACATGGCTTGCCATCACATAAGATGCGGCTGGTGAACTTGCTTTAGGGATTTTGATACCCAAAGCTTCTATACGTTGAGTTAAAAGAGAAGGTGTATTAATCATTCGGTTCATATGAGACTCCTATAGATTGAGTTTAGCTTATACCTCAATGATAATGTTTTATTTTGATAAATCTCTCATGGCACTTTCAAGGCCTTGGATAGTAACTGGGTACATTTTTGATTTTATGAGATCTTTGATAATTGAAACCGATTGTCGATACTGCCAAACATGTTCAGGTTCTGGGTTGAGCCAAGCATGATGGGTAAAGTGGTCCAACATGCGGTTGATCCAAGTAGCCCCAGGCTCATTATTCGAATACTCAACAGAGCCGCCAACAGCTAATATTTCATAGGGGCTCATCGTTGCATCGCCAACAAAGATCAATTTGTAATCTGAGCCATACTTTCGCAGAATATCGATCGTAGGTATTTTTTCAATCGTTCTGCGACGATTATTTTTCCATACAAAGTCATACAAACAGTTGTGAAAGTAATAATGTTCCAAGTGCTTAAATTCAGAGCTAGCAGCTGAGAAAAGCTCCTCTACTCGAGCAATATGATCATCCATAGAGCCACCAACGTCCATTAATAAAAGTACTTTAACTTGATTGTGTCTTTCAGGACGCATTTTAATATCTAAAAATCCCGCATTGGTAGCAGTTGCGGTAATAGTTTGATCAAGATCTAACTCAGTTTGCTGGCCTTCTCTCGCAAAGCGTCGAAGCCGTCTCAAAGCAATTTTGATATTTCTAGTACCCAATTCGACTGAATCGTCATAGTCTGCAAAGTTACGCTCATCCCAGACCTTGATAGCGGTTCGATTTCCGGCTGATTTACCACCGATACGAACCCCTTCAGGATGATAGCCATTATTGCCAAAAGCAGAAGCTCCCCCAGTACCAATCCATTTTTTGCCTCCTTCATGACGTTCTTTTTGTTCATCTAATAATTCTTTTAAACGTTTGATAAGCTCCTCTGGACTGGTAAATTTTTCTAAGGCGTTTTTTTCTTCTGGTGTGAGATCACGCTTTAACTTTTCTTCTAGCCACTCAAGTGGAATATCTGGGTACAGTTCAAGAAGATTTTCAATGCCATTGAAATATGCACCAAAGGTTTTGTCATAACGGTCATAATATTTTTCATCCTTGACAAGAGACATTCGTGCAAGATAGTAAAAATCATTAATCGAAGGCGGAATAACTTCCTTTTTTAATGCATCTAATAAGGTTAAAAATTCTTGAATCGAAACTGGTACTTTCGATTTTTTTAAGGCATAGAAAAAGTCAATCAGCATGAGAATATGTTATCGATTTTGACGATTCATAAAAATTAGTCGTTCAAATAAGTGCACATCTTGTTCATTTTTTAATAGTGCGCCATGAAGAGGTGGGATGGATGCCTTACCATCGTTGCTTTTGAGATCATCTGCAGATAAATCCTCAGCCATCAGTAATTTGAGCCAGTCGATGAGTTCAGAAGTTGATGGTTTTTTCTTCAGTCCTGGAAGGTTTCGAATCTCATAAAATGTTTGTAGTGCCTTAGCTAGAAGATCTTTTTTTATGTGAGGATGATGCACATCTACGATTTTTTGCATAGTTACAGGATCAGGAAAAGCAATATAGTGAAAAAAGCAACGGCGTAAAAAAGCGTCAGGTAATTCCTTTTCGTTATTCGATGTAATGATCACCAAAGGACGATGAGTGGCTTGGATCATTTCTCGAGTTTCGTAAACGAAAAACTCCATACGATCTAGTTCTCTTAATAAGTCATTTGGAAACTCGATATCAGCTTTATCGATCTCATCAATTAACAAGACGGTTGGTTCAGATGCTGTAAAGGCTTGCCACAAAACACCCTGAATAATGTAATTGCGGATATCTTGGACCTTATTGTCGCCCAATTGAGAATCTCGTAAGCGACTTACCGCATCATATTCATACAGACCTTGTTGAGCCTTCGTGGTTGATTTGATATGCCACTGCAGTAAAGGCATACCTAAGGAGGCTGCTACCTCTTCGGCGAGCATCGTTTTACCAGTACCAGGTTCACCTTTAATGAGAAGTGGGCGTTGAAGGGTAATCGCAGCATTCACCGCCATTTTTAAATCATCTGTGGCGACATAATTTTTGGAGCCTTGAAAACCTTGATCGGTATTTGTCATTGATATTCCTTAATAAAATCTATTTTCAGTTGTTTGAATTCAACAAATGATCTCTTCAAACATACTTATCCTCTATACTATTATCTTATAAAGTTTGTTTTTTAAATTAGATCAAAAATGATGAAAATCCAAGTTACAGCCCCTACAAAATTATTACTTTCTATTTCCTTATCCATTGCGGCACTTCATTTTTCAGTTCAGGCAGCCGAAATTCAAGGTAATGCTGAGCAAGGTGCCAAGAACGTTCGACTCTGTGCAGGATGTCATGCAATTCCAGGTTATCGATCTTCTGTACCTGAAATCTACACCGTGCCTTTGATTGGTGGCCAGTCTCCTGGTTATATTGTAGCTGCGCTCCAAGCATATAAAAAAGGTGAAAGAAAACATCCGACAATGCGTAGCGTTGCGGGATCACTCTCAGATCAAGATATGGCTGACTTGGCGGCTTATTATGCTGCTCAGAATTCTGAAACTAAAGCCAATAAGCTTAAATAAGAAATGTATTTGAAAGGTTAATTATGAAACGTTTTGTCTCAATCGTTGCTGTATCGTTAATTGTTGCTTCTAGTTCATTTGCAGCTAGTATCGAATCTGGTAAAGCATTAGTTGAAAAAAATAACTGTAATTCCTGTCATGGGCCTGACTTAAAAAGTCCGATTGCTCCAAATTATCCAAAGATTGCGGGACAGCACCAAGATTATCTTTTTTATGCTTTAAAAGCGTACCAAGATGAAAACAATCCTCAAGTTGGACGTGGCAATGCGATTATGGCTGGTCAAGCAAAGCAATTTAATCTTTCGCAGTTAAAAGATATGGCTGCTTACATTGCATCATTACCTGGTGATTTAGTTCTTAAAAAGTAGTGTTAACTAGCAGCAACTTGACCCTGTTGAAGGTGATTGATCATTAATTTTTGAGCCAAATCACCATTCCTAGCAATGATTGCCGATAAAATTTGACGATGTTCTTGAAGTGACTGCTCGAGTCTACCCAGCTTTGTCAGGGAATTTCTACGTTGTAACTTAAGTACTTGCCGTAGATCTGTGATCACCTTACGCATCCAGCGGTTACCGGAAATTTCTTGAATTATGTCATGAAACTCTTGATTTAACTCAAAGAAACGATCGATATCTCGATCTGCAGCAGCCTTTTCTAGCCTAAGATGAATCCCATCGAGTAACTCTAATTGTTGGTCTGTTGCATTGTTTGCTACAACCATGCAAGCATTTCCTTCAAGAAGGGCAATCACTTGAAATATTTGAGCAATCTCTTGCTTGTCGACTTCAGTTACATAAGCTCCGCGACGTATTTTCATCGTGATGAGTCCCTCTGAGGCTAGGACTTTAATTGCTTCGCGAAGGGGTGTGCGACTAATACCAAATTGAGTTGTTAGCGATTTTTCATCTATCCAACTACCTGGAGCTAGTTCGTGAGTAAATATTTTTTCACGAATGAGATCAGCAACTTCTTCGTAGAGGGGTTTGTTTGCTAAGGGGGGATTCATATGAGCATTAGAATATTAGCGATATATAGGGCATAAATAACTGATATTAAATAATATTTAATATTAACTGATGAATTTTATTTAAGTTTTTATTAATTAAATAATCAATTTGAATTCATAATTCATAATTCATTTAACTATTTATTATTTGAGTTGTCAATGTTATTCTTATACCGATAGAGGTAATGCTCATTTAATTTGCAGAAAGAATATATGTCAGATCATTCGCCAAATACTCAACCATGGCCAAGTTTTTCAGAAACTAGTCAAGAAGAATGGAAAAATTCAGCAGCAAAGTCTTCGCCGAATAAAAATTCTGACGAACTCGGCTGGCAAACTCCTGACGACATTTTTTTAAAGGCTTTATATACACAAGATGATGTCGCTAAATTGCCGTTTACTAATACGATGCCTGGTTTTGAGCCTTTTATTCGAGGGCCACAAGCTACGATGTATGCTTCGAGACCATGGACGATACGTCAATATGCTGGATTTTCAACGGCAGAGGAGTCCAACGCTTTTTATCGTAAGGCTTTAGCTGGCGGCGGTCAGGGTATTTCCGTTGCATTTGATCTTCCAACTCACCGTGGTTATGACTCTGATCATCCAAGGATAACAGGCGATGTCGGTAAGGCAGGTGTAGCAATTGACACTGTCGAGGATATGAAAATCCTGTTTGACCAGATTCCTCTAGATAAGGTGTCCGTATCCATGACCATGAATGGTTCTGTATTACCGATATTGGCAGGCTATATCGTTGCGGCTGAGGAAAGTGGTGTTGAGCAGAATCAACTTTCAGGAACCATTCAAAATGATATTTTGAAAGAGTTCATGGTCCGCAACACATACATATACCCACCTGAACCTTCCATGCGTATCATTGGTGACATTATTGAATATACCGCCAAGCAGATGCCAAAGTTTAATTCGATTTCAATATCTGGCTATCACATGCAAGAAGCTGGTGCCAATCAATCTCTTGAACTTGCCTTTACTTTGGCTGATGGTAAGGAGTATGTGAAAACTGCTCTCAATAAGGGTTTAGATGTAGATGATTTTGCTGGAAGACTATCATTTTTCTTTGCTATTGGCATGAATTTTTATCTCGAAGTGGCGAAACTGCGTGCTGCCCGTATTCTGTGGTGGAGAATCATGAAAGAGTTTGCACCCAAGAATCAAAAGTCATTGATGTTGAGAACACATTGCCAGACATCTGGTTGGTCTTTAACTGAACAGGATCCTTATAATAATATTGTTCGAACTAGTATTGAGGCCATGGCAGCAGTGTTTGGAGGAACGCAGTCCTTACATACGAATTCGTTTGATGAAGCGATTGCTTTACCCACTGAGTTTTCATCACGGATCGCCAGAAATACTCAGTTAATTATCCAAGAAGAAACCCATATTACCAGCGTGATTGATCCTTGGGCAGGTTCTTTTATGATGGAGAAACTCACGCAGGAGATGGCGGATAAGGCTTGGGAAATCATTCAGGAAGTCGAAGCTATGGGCGGTATGACTAAAGCTGTTCAAAGTGGCTGGGCAAAACTCAAAATTGAGGCGGCTGCTGCACAAAAACAAGCCAATATTGATACAGGTAGGGATGTGATTGTTGGTGTTAATAAATACCAATTAGATCAAGAGGGTGAGGTTGATGTTCGGGTAGTTGATAATATTCAAGTCAGAAACAATCAAATTGCAAGGTTAAAAGCAGTCAAAGCCGCTCGTAATTCTGACAAAGTGGCACAAGCCTTAAACCAAATTACTGATGCGGCAGAACATCAATCAGGAAATTTATTACATTTAACAATAGCAGCGATGCGACTCAGAGCTACGATCGGAGAAGTTTCTGATGCGTTGGAAAAAGTATATGGTCGTCATCGTGCTGATACGCAAAAGGTGACCGGTGTGTATGCTGCTGCTTATGATTCAGCCGAAGGCTGGGAGAAGTTACAACACGAAATAGCGCAATTTGGTGATGAGTTTGGTCGCCGTCCACGGGTGATGATTGCAAAACTGGGGCAAGATGGACATGATCGTGGGGCAAAAGTAGTCGCTACTGCATTTGCCGACTTGGGTTTCGATGTGGATATGGGACCTTTGTTTCAAACTCCCGACGAGTGTGCAAGACAGGCAATTGAAAACGACGTTCATGCCGTCGGGATCTCCACTTTAGCTGCAGGTCACAATACTCTAGTGCCGGCGATTATTGAAGAACTCCAGCGACAAGGCGGAAAAGATATAGTTGTATTTGTTGGTGGAGTTATACCTAAGCAGGACTATGAGTTTTTATATGAAGCAGGAGTTAAAGGAATTTATGGCCCAGGTACTCCAATACCCGCATCCGCTAAAGATGTTTTAGAGCATATTCGTAAAGCCCTTGTATCAACCAAATAACTCATGACGGATTATTCACATCCATTGGTGACTGACTTATTGAGTGGTCGGATACAGGGCAATACTGTAGCTAGAAGGTCACTTGCCAAAATTATTACTTTAATTGAGTCGACAAAAGCGTCCCATCGAGTTGAGTCAGATCAAATTTTGAATGAGTTGATTGTTTCATCAGGAAAATCATTTCGTATCGGTATTTCTGGAGTGCCTGGAGTAGGTAAATCGACGTTAATCGAGTCTCTAGGTTTGTATTTAATTGCACAAGGTCATCGGGTTGCAGTACTTGCAATTGATCCTTCCTCGAGCATTTCAGGGGGATCTATTCTAGGTGATAAGACACGTATGGAGCATTTATCCGTTCACCCTAGTGCCTTTATACGTCCAACACCATCTTCAGGTAATTTAGGAGGGGTAGCAGAAAAAACAAGAGAAACCATGTTAGTTTGTGAAGCAGCAGGATATGACATCATTTTGGTAGAAACAGTCGGTGTTGGGCAAAGCGAAATTGCAGTATCAAAAATGACTGATATGTTTGTCCTTCTCCAATTACCTAATGCAGGAGATGATTTACAAGCGATTAAAAAAGGAGTCATGGAAATTGCTGACTTAGCTGTTGTCAATAAAGCCGATATCGATCCAGATGCAGCGATGCGAGCGATGGCTCATATAGTTGGTTCCCTCCGTATTTTTAGTCAACACGGTCATGCCGAGCATCCCTCCTTAAATACATCGTATTGGAACCCACAAGTCATGTCTATTAGCGCACTTGAAGGAAATGGAATTGAGGAACTATGGCAAAAGATGACAGAGTTTCAAGATATTCAGCAATTAAATGGATCTTTTACTCAAAGACGAATGAATCAATCGAAAACGTGGTTGTGGGAGCGTATTCAATCAGGCTTGTCACAAGAGTTTAAAGAACATGCCGGAGTATCTGCGCTATTGCCAGAATTACAACAACAAGTGGAGCAGGGTTCAATCGCAGCTTCAGTAGCTGCAAGAAAAATATTGGATGTTTTCAAAACGGATTTCAAAGGTAAGGTGTAAGCATGAAAGATATTATTAAACAATTAGAAGCCAAGCGAGAGCAAGCCTATCTTGGAGGGGGACAAAAGCGCATTCAGGCGCAACATCAAAAAGGTAAATTAACTGCGCGCGAGCGAATTCATTTATTACTTGATGAAGGTTCATTTGAAGAGTGGGATATGTTCGTGGAACATCGCTGTACAGACTTTGATATGGCAGATGAGTCAGTGCCTAGTGATGGTGTAGTGACTGGTTACGGCATGATTAATGGTCGATTGGTGTTTGTATTTTCTCAAGACTTTACTGTGTTTGGCGGTTCACTCTCAGAAGCGCATGCTGAAAAAATCTGCAAAATCATGGATCAAGCCATGAAAGTTGGTGCACCAGTGATTGGTTTAAATGATTCAGGTGGTGCAAGAATCCAAGAGGGAGTTGCGTCGCTTGGTGGGTATGCGGAAATATTTCAGAGGAACGTAACCGCCTCTGGAGTCATTCCGCAAATTTCCTTGATCATGGGACCTTGTGCTGGAGGCGCAGTATATTCACCAGCCCTGACAGATTTTATATTTATGGTCAAAGACAGCTCTTATATGTTTGTTACTGGACCAGAGGTCGTAAAAACAGTAACCCATGAAGAAGTGACGGCTGAAGAGTTAGGTGGAGCGCTTACGCATTCAACGAAGTCAGGAGTGTGTGATCGCGTTTTTGAAAATGATGTTGAAGCGATCTTGATGTTACGTAGATTTTTTAATTATTTACCTTTATCCAACCGTGAAAAGCCACCATTTCGTCCTAGTTCTTCTGTCTCAGATCAGATTGATTATTCACTAGATACATTAGTTCCAACCAATCCGAATAAGCCCTATGACATGAAAGAATTAATTTTTAAGGTGGTTGATGATGGAGATTTTTTTGAAATCCAACCAGATTATGCAAAAAATATCATTATTGGTTTTGGTCGAATTGAAGGACAAACAATCGGTGTGGTTGCCAATCAGCCCCTCGTACTAGCTGGTTGTTTAGATATTAAATCCTCTATTAAAGCAGCACGATTTGTTCGTTTTTGTGATGCATTTAACATTCCAGTCATTACCTTTGTTGACGTTCCTGGATTTATGCCTGGGACATCACAAGAATATGGTGGCATTATTAAACACGGCGCCAAACTCTTGTTTGCCTATGCTGAATGTACCGTCCCTAAAATTACTGTCATTACCAGAAAAGCTTATGGTGGTGCTTATGATGTGATGTCATCGAAACATCTACGTGGCGATGTAAATTTTGCATGGCCATCTGCAGAAATTGCTGTGATGGGACCTAAGGGAGCAGTAGAAATCATTTTCCGCGATGAAAAATCTGATCCTGAAAAATTAGCGGCAAGAGAAGCACAATATAAAGCGAAGTTTGCAAATCCTTTTGTGGCCGGTCGCAGAGGTTATATCGACGATGTCATTATGCCCAATGAAACGAGAAAGCGCATTTCTAGGTCACTTGTCATGTTACAGAATAAAGAGCTCGAGAATCCTTGGCGTAAACACGACAATATTCCACTATAAAAACGGATGAGAAAATGATGATGTTTCAAAAAATACTTATAGCTAATCGCGGTGAAATTGCTTGCCGTATTATCAAAACCGCCCAAAAAATGGGGATTAAAACAGTCGCCGTTTATTCTGAAGCAGATCAAGAAGCCCGGCATGTTGAATTAGCAGATGAGTCAGTTTGCATTGGTCCTGCAGCCTCTAGAGAGTCTTATTTAATGATGAATCATATTATTGAGGCTTGCAAAGCAACTGGCGCACAAGCAATTCATCCAGGCTACGGATTTCTATCAGAAAATGAAGAGTTTGCCCGAATTGTTGAAGAGCAGGGTATTGTATTTATTGGCCCTAAGCATCACTCCATCGCTGCAATGGGGGACAAAATTGCGTCCAAAAAATTAGCTGAAAAAGCAAAAGTAAATACCATACCAGGTCACAACGAAGCCATTGCAAATGCAGATCTCGCAGTCGATATTGCTCAAAAAATTGGTTATCCGGTCATGATTAAAGCATCTGCTGGAGGCGGGGGGAAGGGACTTCGTGTGGCGTATAACGATCAAGAAGCATTTGAAGGTTTTACTTCGTGTCAAAATGAGGCAAGAAATTCATTTGGTGATGATCGTATTTTTATAGAGAAGTTCGTAGAAGAGCCTAGACATATTGAGATCCAGATCTTGGGTGATGCTTTTGGCAATGTAGTCTATTTGTGGGAACGTGAGTGTTCAATTCAAAGACGACACCAAAAAGTAATTGAAGAAGCTCCATCACCTTTTATCAGTGAACAAACCCGTTTAGCGATGGGTGAGCAAGCAGTCGCATTAGCACGAGCAGTTCAATATCAATCCGCTGGAACTGTTGAATTTGTAGTCGGTAAAGATCAATCATTTTATTTTTTAGAAATGAATACTCGGCTTCAGGTAGAGCATCCAGTAACTGAAATGATCACAGGTCTAGATTTGGTGGAACAAATGATTCGGGTTGCTGCTGGTGAGAAATTGACGTTTGAGCAAAAAGACGTTCTACGAAATGGTTGGGCCATTGAGTGCCGAATCAATGCCGAAGATCCTTATCGACAATTTCTGCCTTCTACTGGTCGATTAGTAAAATATCAACCTCCACCCATATCTGATGGGGTCAGGGTAGATACTGGGGTTTATGAAGGTGGTGAGATTCCCATGTACTATGACTCGATGATTGCTAAATTAATTACCCACGGCACTACGCGAGATGAAGCCATTGGCAAAATGCAGATTGCCTTAAATCAGTTCGTTATTCAGGGAATTGATTCAAACATACCCTTTCAGGCAACTCTCATGCAGCACCCAGAATTTCAGTCAGGGCAAATCAATACTGGATTCATTGGTAAACATTTCCCTCATGGATTTATGGGAGCTAGTTTAGATAACGATACCAAGTTATTGTTGAGTGCGATTGCAGGCTCGATTCATTTGCAATATATCAATCGATCTGGCAGTATCACTGGGCAGTTAGAGGGACATACGTCAAAAGTGCCAAATCAATTGACTGTTGTTATTGGTGAGCATGGCAAACAAGAATACATTCCGATTGAAATCGAAGCAGATAGTGATGGTGATCATGTGGTTATTCAAGATAAAGAATTCGACATTATGAGCAATTGGCGACCCGGTGAAATTCTTTTTGAAGGGTTAGTCAATAATTCACCGATTGTTTTACAAGCCAATCGTAAGTCTGTTTTTTATGAACTTATTTATAACGGTATTCGTTTCCAAGCGTTAGTGATGTCAAGGAGTAAGGCGGAATTACAAAAACTTATGCCATTTAAAGCTCCGCCAGATATGTCTCAATATTTGCTTTCACCCATGCCGGGATTGCTTTCTGAGGTATCTGTTGAAGTTGGGCAAAAGGTACAAGTTGGGCAGAAGTTGGCGATTATTGAGGCAATGAAAATGGAAAATGTCATGTTGGCCCAACATGAAGGAATTGTTGCACAAATTTTGGCTAAAAAAGGTGAAAGTTTGTCTGTTGATCAAATGATTATCCGTTTTGATAAGGAGAAGTAAGATGCAAAGACCATTTAAGATATTGGGCGTTCAACAAATTGCTATTGGCGCGCTGAATAAAAATGAAATAAAAACCCTTTGGCAAGATATGCTTGGATTTAACTTCAAGACGAACTTTATTTCTGAAAAAGAAAATGTCGATGAAGATATTTTTACCATCGGCGGTGGCGATCACCCCATTGAGTTTGATTTAATGCAACCCTTAGATCCAGATAAAAAACCTGCCGTTCACACAACACCGCTCAATCACATCGGTTTGTGGGTGGATAATTTGCCGATAGCTGTTGAATGGTTAACTGCGCAGGGAGTCCGTTTTGCTCCTGGAGGTATTCGCCGCGGAGGAGATGGGCATGACATTATTTTTATTCATCCCAAAAGTAATGATCAATTCCCGATTTCTGGATTTGGGGTATTAATTGAATTGGTGCAAGCGCCTCCGGAAGTGATTGATCAAGCTCATAATTAAAAGTTTCACAGGTGTTTTTGTCTATTGTTAATACTTTTTGGCATAATTGAATATTATTCTTTAATTTGATTCCCGGGAGAGAGAATGTCTAATTTGCCTCAAGGTATGGAAATTCATGCCGAAATTACCCCAGATTTTGCGACTGTATTGACACCTGAAGCCTTAGCTTTAGTCGCAAAATTACATCGTACGTTTGAGCCACGCCGTCAAGAGCTTTTACAAGCTCGCGTCGAGAGGACTAAACGTCTAGATGCTGGTGAGATACCCGACTTTTTACCTGAAACGAAAGCGATTCGTGACGGTGATTGGAAAATCGCTCCCATTCCTGAGGCTTTATATTGCCGTCGAGTTGAGATTACTGGACCTGTTGATGCCAAGATGGTGATTAATGCCTACAATTCTGGTGCAGACTCTTATATGACTGACTTTGAGGACTCCAATAGCCCTAATTGGAATAACCAAATTCAAGGTCAAATTAATTTAAGAAGTGCAATTAAACGTGAATTACGTTTTGAGCAAAATGGTAAAACCTATGCTTTAAATGACAAGATTGCTGTATTACAAGTTCGTCCAAGAGGGTGGCATTTAGATGAAAAGCATGTAACGATAGATGGTAAGCGTGTATCCGGTGGTATTTTTGACTTTGCCTTGTTTCTATTCCATAACGCACGGGAATTACTGGCAAGTGGCGCTGGCCCGTATTTTTACCTTCCTAAAATGGAAAGTCATTTAGAAGCGCGTTTATGGAATGATATTTTTGTGATGGCGCAAAATGAATTAGGTCTACCACAAGGAACCATTAAGGCGACCGTTCTGATTGAGACCATTCTTGCTGCATTTGAGATGGATGAAATCCTTTATGAGTTGCGAGATCACAGTGCCGGCTTAAATGCAGGACGTTGGGATTATATTTTCTCTTGCATTAAAAAATTCAAGGTGGATAAGAATTTTTGTTTAGCCGATCGTGCAAAAGTGACGATGACGGCACCATTTATGCGTTCCTATGCGTTACTGTTGTTAAAGACTTGTCATCATCGTGGAGCACCTGCGATTGGTGGAATGAGTGCGTTAATTCCGATTAAAAATGATCCTGAAAAGAATGCAATTGCAATGGGTGGAATCATTGCCGATAAAAAGCGCGATGCGGAAGACGGCTATGATGGTGGTTGGGTTGCACATCCTGGTTTAGTTGAGCCAGCAATGATTGAGTTTAAAAAAGTTCTTGGCGATAAGTTAAATCAGTTTGAAAAACAAAAGCCTGAAGTTCAAGTTACAGGTTTAGACTTATTAAATTTCCAACCGGAAACACCCATTACTGAAGTAGGTTTGAGAATGAATATTAATGTAGGTATTCATTATTTAGGTGCTTGGTTAGCAGGTAATGGTTGTGTACCGATCCATAATTTGATGGAAGATGCTGCTACAGCAGAAATTAGCCGATCACAAGTATGGCAATGGATTCGTTCACCTAAAGGTGTATTAGATGATGGTCGTAAAGTGACTGCTGAAATGGTTAAAGGTTTCATCAAAGAAGAATTAGTTAAGGTCAGTAATTCAGGAGCTGTAGGACATTGGAATCGTGCAGCTGAAATATTTGACCAAATGTCTACTGGTGAGAACTTCGAAGAGTTTCTGACTTTACCGTTGTACGAAGAAATTTAATCAATTTGAATATTGGATTCGAAAGAATGCCAATCCTTGCCATCGATACCTCTACACAGTGGTGTTCGGTGGCAATTTATTTTCCGGATAAGACCTATTTAGTTAGGCATGAAAAAGTAGGTAATACGGCAAGTCAAGTTCTTTTACAGTGGGTATATGACCTCATGCTTGAGGCAAACATCACTTGGAAAGAAATGGGTGCTCTTGCCGTTTCTCAAGGACCTGGAGCATTTACTGGAATTCGCCTGGGTCTGGGCGTTGCACAAGGCCTGGCATACGCTCAGCAAAAACCTTTAATTCCGATACCAAGTTTAGATGGCATGATTGCTCATGCTTTATTTTTTACCAATACTCAAATTCTAAAATCGCAAACCTATCGAGTTTTGTTGGATGCACGCATGCAACAAGTTTACTGTGCTTCCTATTTAATTGATGAGCATCAATTACTCGTTCGTCCACAAGCGATTCAGTTGATGAATTTAAAAGAATTAGTATTTGATGAACACTCAGTTCAATATGCATACGACATGCAATCTTATATGGATGACGGCTCAATATCACAAATTATGCAATTCATTCCTGCAACTCCGCATGCTCTGGGTATTGCTTATTTAGCCTCTTTAAAAAATCGAGATGAAAAGTATTTGGCAAGAGATTGTCAACCCTTGTATATCAGGGATCAAGTGGCTTTAACCATTGCTCAAAGATCGCAGATCTAACATTCATTTGACCGTCTATCATGACTATTAATTTTCAATTTAGATTGATGGATAAGAGCGATATCATTCATGTTTGTGAAATTGAGGAGGCTTCCCACCCGCATCCTTGGAGTGAAAAAAACTTCCTTGATTGCTTGGAGCATGAGTATTGGAATTATGTTTTATTAGAAGTTGGTTCACTCAATCAGACAGTAGGGCATTGTATTGTGATGCCAGGTGTTGAGGAATTACATTTGTTAAATATTACTATACACCCTCATTTTCGTCGTCAAAAAATTGCATCAAGAGCCTTATCGGCACTTGAGGAAATTGGTTTTACTCATCATTATTTGAAAATGTTATTAGAGGTTAGGCGCAGTAATGAGTCAGCGATTAAAATGTATGAACAATTGGGTTACAACTTGATTGGTGCCAGAAAGGATTATTATCCATTGAGAAATGGTGATATTTTTTTAAGAGAAGATGCATTAGTCATGGAAAAGATTCTTAGGAAAGCAGATGAATAAAGCAATTCTTTTAAAAGAAATGGGGATTAGTTCTTGGAAAACCAAAGTTACTGCAGAGCATCCAATGTTCAACTCTAACGAACCGGAGAGTGTAATGACTACTCAAGAATTTCCCGTCTGGACATTGATCTTTGAGGAAGATGATGTGCATACAAACCTATCAAATAATATTCAGGTCGTCGTGCAAAATTTTGGAGTTAAAACCCAAATTTTACCTTTTCAAGTCGCAAAAAATTCTGCGAAAATACAAGGAGATTTAGTATTTTGTTTTGGACAAACACCTGGGCAGTATTTTTCAGGAGAAACAAATCCTGTTGAAGATTTAAGAGAGATTCTATTTGAAACTAGTAGTGTCAATCGTGATGAAATCCCGGTCATTATTTCCTATTGCCTGAAACAGATTCAAGGTTCTGCGTCTAAAAAGAAACAACTGTGGGAAGACTTAATCTTTGCAAGAAATGTTTATTTGGATACGATGTCTTAATGGTGCGATTGTTTTTCTTCACCAATCAGATGTAAAGAATCATATTGCGCTTGATTTTTTTGATGCCTGTAGATGACTAGAGCCATAGTGATAATCACAAAGCATCCAAATAAAAGAATAACAACTTGAACGGGTAAATCAAACCAAACAAGTAGAGAATAGATACCAAGCATAAATAGTACAGATAAATTCTCATTGAAATTTTGAATGGCAATTGAATGGCCGGCAGATAAGAGGACATGACCACGATGTTGGAGAAGGGCGTTCATTGGCACAACAAAATAGCCGGACATCCAACCGATGGTGATTAAGAAAATATAGGTAAATAATAAATGAGCGTGAACTTTGATGATTCCTAAATTGACTATCCAATCACCAAATTGTTCTTTTTGAAAAGCTGCAAGTGTAATCACTAAAAAGCCCATAATGACACCATATTTTAGAACAATGAGGGAGTTTTTTAGAGGAACTCTGGCAGCAGCCCACATAGCACCCCCTGCCACACCAAAGGCAACAATGGCTTGCAAAATAGCTCCTTGGGATAAATTCATTCCAAGAGCATCTTCGGCCCATTTGAGAATAATGAATTGCAGTGTTGCGCCAATACCCCAAAATAACGTAGTCACCGCTAAAGAAATTTGTCCTAAGCGATCATTCCAAAGAGTCATAAAGTTTTGTGAAAAATCTTTAATCAGTTTGATTGGATTTTTTGTTGAGGCGGTGTAAACGACGCCAGTTTCTGGAATACGTAAATTAATTAAAGCAGCAATTAAATACAGGAAAACTATTAGAGCAATAGCAGATTCTGGTGGTGTATCGATATGTGTATCAATTAGAGGAAAATCTAATAATAGAAGTGTTTGGGCTATTTGCGGGCTGATGAGGATACCCCCAAGAACAGTTCCTAGAATAATGGAGCAAACAGTTAAGCCCTCAATCCATCCGTTTGCAGCAACTAATTTTTCTGGAGGAAGTAATTCGGTCAAAATCCCATATTTGGCAGGTGAGTAAGCAGCGGCACCAAATCCAACAATGGCATAAGCTATTAATGGATGAAGCCCCATTAACATCGTAAGACAACCAACCACCTTAATAGAGTTGGTTAAAAACATGACTTGACCTTTAGGGCGAGAATCAGCGAAAGCACCTACATATGCTGCGAGTAAGACGTAGGATAATACAAAAAACAATTTGAGTAGAGGAGTCATCCATTCAGGTGAGTGGATCTGTACCAATAAAGAAATGGCAGCAATGAGAAGTGCATTATCGGCAAGCGACGAAAAGAATTGCGCAGCCATAATAGAATAAAAACCTGGTTTCATTCGTACAATGATAAGTTAAACATTAAATAATTTCCTTAATCCATATAAATATGAAGCATCGCCCCATCAAAGCCTCGATTTTGACACAGAATTTAAATCATAACCTTTCCAGGGTTAAAAAAATGACTAATTCAGCACCAACATGGGCTGTAGTAAAAGCAAATGCTTATGGTCATGGATTAAAGCCAGCTCTTGCTGCGTTTCAAGATAGTGAGGGAGTTGCCCTTTTGGATATGGAACATGCTGCACTGGCACGTGAATTAGGTTGGCTTGGACGAATTTTATTATTGGAAGGCGTCTTTACTGAGAATGATTTAGATGATGTGGTCGATTTATCATGTGAAATCGTGATTCATCATGAACAGCAAGTTACGTGGTTAATTCAATGGCTAGGAAGACAGAACTCGCAAATAGTTACTAAGTTTTTGGCTAATTGTCCGATATGGTTAAAGCTCAATTCAGGGATGAATCGATTAGGTTTTAAATCTGCCCAGTATGGTGTTAGCTACGAAATCTTGAAGCAAATGGGATGTACAGTTCATCATCTTACCCATTTTGCTAATGCAGATGATCCTCAAGTATTACCCTCAGTTGAAGATCAATGGGAGATTTTTAGTAAAGCCACACAGTATGTAGATGGGTTAAAAAGCGGTGCAAATTCTGCTGCAATCATTGGTCACCCATACACACATGCTGATATGACACGTCCGGGGATTATGTTGTATGGTGCATCACCCTCTGGAAAGTATGAAGATATTGCTCATTTAAAATTAAAAGCCGGCATGAATTTACGATCTGAAATCATTGCTTTCCAAGAGCTTCAAGCGGGTGATACTGTTGGCTATGGAAGCCAATATCAGGCTCAAAAAAATACCAGGATTGCAGTCATTGCTTGTGGTTATGCAGATGGTTATCCTAGAAGTGCGCCAAATGGTACTCCGGTTTGGATTGGTAAATTAGGCCATATTTTGGATGGTCAGATAGCCCCTTTAGTAGGTAGGGTTTCTATGGATATGATGATGGTAGATGTCTCTCTCATCTCTCACGCACAGATAGGATCACCTGTAGAGCTTTGGGGAGAGCTAAACCCCATTGATAATGTGGCTTTTCAAGCTAAAACAGTAGGTTATGAATTAATGTGTGGTCTTGCTAACCGTGTTAGACAAGAAATTATTTAATCAGTCTTATTCCAGAATTGCCACCACTGAGTTTTTTGAGCAGTGACAGCCTGTCTTTTACCTGTTTTAAAAATTTCACTATTCGGGAAGTTTGTGGTGAAAATGCGCATCGTATCAGCGCTTAACTCTTTCATATCTAGAGCGTCATAAGACTTTACCATTAGGTATAAAGCTTCCTCAATAGCAGGTGCGCGGTCATAGTCTTTTATTGCTGTTTGAGCACGGTTGATGGTTGCCACATAAGCGCCACGGCGATAGTAATAACGAGCAGCGTTGACGTCACTTTCTGCTAAGGCATTGACGATATAACGCATCCTATCGAGTGCATCAGGCGTATATTTGCTGTTTGGATATCTTGTGGTAAGAACTTTAAAAGCTTCATAGGCATCCTTCGAGGCTTTTGGATCTCTCTCACTCAAGTCTTGCCCAGAAAATTTAGCTAAAAACCCCAGGTTGTCATTAAAGGTAATTAAACCTTTGAGATAGTAGGCATAATCAATATCGGGATGATCTGGATGGAGTTGAATGAAGCGATTGATCGAAGCTAAGGCAAGCTCTTGCTCATTGCGCTTCCAATTGCAATATGCAGTATTAATTTGCGCTTGTTCTGCAACTGGGCCGAAAGGATACCTTGCTTCTAATTTCTCAAAATATTTAACACAATTTGGGTAATCGTTATCCTTGAGAGCGGTTTTTGCTTCACCTAATAATTTACTCTGTGACCAACTAGCAGTTTCATCGAAGTCTTTACCTGCGCAACCTGAAAATATACCCACAAGTAAAACGAGTGATAAATATAACGAACATGTTGATACACGCTTTAAACTAGATAGATTAGTAAACAATTGAATCTCTAAAAATAAAAACAGATGGTTAAAAAATCAACACTCACAAAATATGAGCAACATGGAATACTCTGATTATATCGATGATGCTGAAGTAGGGGAAGAAGTTCCCCTTTTACAGGTGATTGAATTTGATTTATCCCTTGAATTAAGGGGCGAAAGAATTGATAAAGCGATAGCTAGAGTATTACCTACTTATTCCAGAAGTAGGATTCAGCAGTGGATTGAAGCGGGTTTGGTTTATGAAAATGAACGACAAATTCAAGCAAAAGACCATGCAATGGGGATGGAGCATATCAAGATATCTATTCCTCCTGATCCACAAAATACCGCCTATCATGCAGAAGATTTGCCACTTGAGGTTGTTTATAGCGATAGTGATATTGCGTTAGTTAATAAACCTTATGGTTTGGTCGTTCATCCGGCAGCAGGAAACTGGACTGGAACCCTCCTTAATGCATTACTACACCATTTTCCTGAGTGTTCAGAAGTTCCAAGAGCTGGAATTGTGCATCGGTTGGATAAAGATACCTCTGGTTTATTAGTAATAGCAAAGACACTAGAAGCGCAACATGCACTTGTTCAACAACTACAAAGTCGCAGTATGGAGCGAAAATATATTGCTTTAGTTTGGGGAAAAACTCCAATGAGTAAAGTCATTCATGGGGCAATTGGTCGTGATTCTAAGGATCGATTGAGAATGAGTATGCAAGCTTCTGGAGGTAAGGAGGCCTGTACACATTTAACAACGCTGTATCACGCATTATTTGAGAATAAGCCCATTTCGCTTGTGAGTTGCGAGTTAGAAACAGGTCGAACCCATCAAATTCGAGTTCATTTAGAGTCTTTAGGTCATGCACTAGTGAATGATCCTATTTATAAAAATAAAATTCCCCATCAAACCTCCCTAGTCTTGAAAAATCAACTCTTTGATAAAGGTATTCAATTTCCAGGTCAATTTTTACATGCAGGTCTTTTAGGTCTTGAGCATCCAAGAACTAAAGAACTTGTTCGAGTCCATGTTGAACCACCGAGTGCTTTTCTTCAAACCTTAGAATTTTTAAACATTCCACGTTCAGTTTGGGAAAAGGTGTTTGACTGATGAATCTAATTCAAACCTCTCATGGTTTAGTTGTATTAAAGCCTAATTGGGAAGTACCGGAACATGTAAAAGCGTTTGTTTCAACCCGTAAAGGTGGTGTGAGTGACGTCCCCTACGATTCTCTTAATGTTGGTAAACATGTAGGAGACCAACTAGGTCATGTGGAGCACAATCGTGAACTCCTTCAAAAGATTTTGCCATCTGATCCTTTGTGGCTTAACCAAATTCATGGAACTCAGATATGGACAGGTCCTCAATCAAGTCTTGAAGCAGATGGTGCCGTAACACAACAGTCGAATCAAGTCTTAACGATTATGACAGCTGACTGCATGCCTATATTATTTTGTGATGAGCAGGGTGATGTACTAGGGGCATGTCATGGGGGATGGAGGGGTTTAGCTCAGGGAGTAATTCGGAAAACACTCGATGAAATGATACTCAAAAAAGGACCTATTCATGCAAAACAATATTTGTCTAAGATTAATGTTTATTTAGGTCCAACCATCGGTCCGCGTCATTTTGAAGTGGGTGGCGATGTTTTTGATGCGTTTTCGCAAATTCTTTCTATGCAACAAATGGATTTAATTTTTAGGCCAATCTTGCAGAGTCAAAAATATTTTCTCAACCTATTTACTTTAGCCAATTTGCAATTAAATTCTGTTGGAATTGAACGTATTTTTTCCGAAGAAATCTGTTGTTTTGAGCGTTCTGATTTGTTTTATTCCCATCGTCGAGACAAAAAAACCGGTCGTTTTGCTAGTTTCTTGTGGAAACTTTAGTTATTTTTTAATGGATGCTATAGGGTTTGCGCTGATAACTATTTTTGAACTTTAAGAATAAATTGTTATCTTAGAGGTAATATTTAATTTCTTAGAGGTTTTTTCTTGAATAATTCCGCGTTTCCATTTAATGGTGGGTTTAACTCGCCAAAACTTTCCGCAATGGATATGGCTTTAATCCCAACAGAGAAGTTATCAGAAATTGAGCAGAAATATGCGACTGATATCTATCAACTTTGGACCGGTAAACTTGATAAGCCATTTGAGGACCCTCGGTTTCAATCACCGATTTGGCATGAAGGCATGTCATCATTTGTTTATCAGATGTATTTGATTAATTCACAGCATTTGACGGCATTAGCAAATGCAGTAGAAGCAGAGCCTAAAATTAAACATCGGATTATTTTTGCCACAGAGCAAGTGATTTCATCGATGTCTCCTACGAACTTCTTAGCCACGAATCCAGAAGCTATACAGGAATTAATTAACTCCAATGGTCAGTCATTTACGAATGGGATAAAGAATCTATTATCAGATTTACAAGTGGGTAAAATTTCTCAAACCGATAATAACGCATTTGAAATCGGTAAAAATATCGCCACTACGGAAGGTGCAATTGTTTACCAAAATCAATTATTTCAGTTGATTCAATACAAGCCAAATACAGCAATGGTTTATGAAAAGCCCTTGCTGATGGTGCCACCTTGCATTAATAAATATTACATATTGGATTTACAACCGCAAAGTTCTCTTGTCCAATATATGTTGAGTCAGGGGTTCACTGTTTATATGGTTTCATGGAAAAATCCTGATCAATCCATGGATCATGTCACTTGGGATGACTATGTTGGACTTGGCGTGATTGAAGCTATTCGAGTTTGTGTTGAAATTTCGAAACAATCCCAAATCAATATTTTAGGATTCTGTGTTGGCGGAACACTTGTTGCTTGTGCCCTTGCTGTTTTGGCAGCAAAAGATATTCATCCCATTGCGAGCTTAACGTTATTAACTTCATTTTTGGATTTTTCTGATACAGGAATGTTGGATGTTTTCATTGATGAAGCTATGGTTGAGCATCGAGAAAATACTTTAGGTGGAAACAATGGCAAGTATGGACTGCTGAGTGGTACTGAGTTGGCTAATACATTCTCATTTTTAAGGCCGAATGACTTAGTTTGGAATTATGTCGTTTCTAATTACTTATTGGGTAAAAGCCCACCGAGCTTCGACCTATTATTTTGGAATGGTGATTCTACCAACTTACCCGGTCCTATGTACTCCTATTATTTACGGCATATGTACCTGAACAACGAGCTCAAAACTCCCAATTGCCTAACGATGTGTTCTACGCCTGTTGATTTGTCGAAAATCACTTGTCCTACGTATATTTATGCATCTCGTGAAGATCACATAGTTCCTTGGAAGTCTGCATACAATTCAACACAGATTCTTAAAGGTCCAAAACGCTTTGTACTAGGAGCCTCAGGTCATATTGCAGGAGTGATTAATCCACCCCATAAGAAAAAACGTAATTACTGGACATCTACTAAACTTCCTAATGATGCTCAAGATTGGTATGTCACTGCAAATTCAGTTGATGGGAGTTGGTGGCCAGATTATGTGCATTGGTTAGCTTCTCAAAGCGGTAAGAAGGTAAAAGCCAAAGCCCAATTAGGGAGTATTAAGTTCAAAGTTATCGAGCCAGCTCCAGGTAGCTATGTCAAAGAAAAAGCAGAAAAAGTTTAATGAAATGTAAAAAGGAGAAATAATGAGTAAAAAAATTGCATACGTTACAGGTGGTATGGGGGGTATTGGAACCGCTATTTGTCAAAAGTTACACAAAGATGGTTTTATTGTTATTGCAGGATGTGGTCCAAATTCTCCACGTAAAGACCGTTGGTTAAGTGAACAAAAAGCAATTGGTTATGATTTTCATGCATCTGAAGGTAATGTTGGTGATTGGGTAAGTACGGTTGCTGCATTTAACAAAGTAAAAGCTGAAATCGGTACAGTGGACGTTTTGGTCAATAATGCAGGTATTACTAGAGATACCGTCTTTAGAAAGATGACCCCTGACGATTGGCAAGCCGTTATTAACACGAATTTAAATTCACTCTTCAATGTGACAAAACAGGTAATTGATGGCATGGTTGAAAAAGGGTGGGGCAGAGTCGTTAACATTTCTTCAGTTAACGGTCAAAAAGGCCAGTTTGGACAAACAAATTATGCAACTGCAAAAGCAGGTTTACGTGGATTTACAATGGCATTGGCGCAAGAAGTAGCGACCAAGGGAGTAACCATCAATACCGTTTCCCCGGGATATATTGGAACTGATATGGTGAAGGCGATTCGGGAAGATGTTTTAAACAAAATCATTGAAACAATTCCTGTCAAGAGACTTGGAACCCCAGAAGAAATTGCCTCAATGGTGGCTTGGTTAGCATCTGAAGATGGTGGCTTTGCAACAGGCGCTGACTTCTCTCTAAATGGCGGTTTACATATGAGTTAATGGAGTTAACCAATATTCAGTCTACAATATGCCTTATCCATAGGCTAATAAGGGTTGTAGATTGATTATGGCAAGTCCAAATACCAAACCAGCAAGAAAAGTTGTGGCGAAGAAGGCTTCAACAAAAGCGAAGCCTTCTTTAGCCAACAAAACTCCCGAGCAGCCATCTGAAGTTTCTGATTTTTTTCATGGTCAGCGCATCATCAAAAAATACCCAAATCGCAGACTTTACGATACGAAACACAGCACCTATATCACTTTGTTTGATATTAAAGGCCTTGTTATGACGCAAGAGTTATTTGTCGTTTTAGACGCTAAAACAGGTGAAGAAATTACGCGCAGTATTCTGATGCAAATCATTTTGGAAGAGGAGTCGGGTGGGCAACCGCTATTCTCAACTCAAAGTTTAATGCAAATGATTCGTTTTTATGGGAATTCTTTGCAGGGAATGATGTCTCCATTTTTAGAACAAAATATCAATCAATTCATTGATTTACAAAATCAATATGTTATTCATTGTCAAAAAATTGGAGGCTTATCCTCGCCGGAGTCTTGGTTAAGCTTTATCAATAACCGGTCACAAAATGAGTTGATGAATCCTATGCAGTTTTTTACAAATGCGGGGGCACAATTTTGGGAGCAAATTCAATCTCAATCGCCCAAGATGATGTCGGGTTTTCCATTTAAATCATTTAAGCCTTAAAGGAAATTTGTTGTGTCAAAAGTTGGTTTTGTCTCATTAGGTTGTCCTAAAGCACTCGTTGATTCTGAATTAATTCTTACACGATTGAGTGCTGAAGGTTATGAAATCGCGAAAAATTACAGCGATGCAGAAATCGTTGTCGTCAATACCTGTGGATTTATCGATTCAGCTGTCGAAGAAAGTTTACAAGCGATTGGCGAGGCTTTGCAAGAAAATGGGCGAGTTATTGTTACCGGATGTTTAGGTGCAAAGACTGAAAACGATGGTCAGAATACGGTTTTTAAACATCATCCCAAAGTATTAGCTGTTACTGGTCCACATGCCACCAATGAAGTACTTGATGCGATTCATCAAAACTTACCCAAACCGCATGATCCTTTTTTGGATTTAGTACCTTACATCGGTATTAAATTAACACCCAAACACTACGCATATTTAAAAATTTCTGAAGGCTGTAATCATTCTTGTACTTTTTGTATTATTCCTGATATGCGGGGAGGATTAGTCTCAAGATCCATAGATGAGGTATTACGCGAGGCCCAAGCGCTGTTTCAATCTGGCGTAAAAGAACTATTAGTCGTTTCGCAGGATACGAGCGCCTATGGTGTTGACATTCAATATCGGACAGGCTTTTGGAATGGCCGCCCAATGAAATCAAGACTCTTCGAATTAGTTCAAGAGCTCAAGATTTTAGCTAGGGAGCATGATGCTTGGGTTCGCTTGCACTATGTTTACCCTTATCCCCATGTCGATGACATTATTCCCTTAATGGCTGATTTTTCAGAACATGGCAATGGATTATTGCCTTATTTAGACATTCCGCTTCAACACTCTCATCCTGAGGTATTAAAGCGGATGAAAAGACCTGCTGGTGGTGAAAAAACGATTTCTCGAATAGCTAATTGGCGTGTAGTTTGTCCGGATATCGTGATACGTAGTACCTTTATTGCAGGTTTTCCGGGTGAGACTGAAGAGGAATTTGAGCATTTATTGTCCTTTATTGAAGAAGCACAATTAGATCGCGTTGGTTGTTTTGCATATTCTCCAGTGAAGGGTGCAAAGGCAAATGAATTGTCAAATCCTTTGCCAGATGAAGTTCGTGAGGAAAGACGAGCCAGATTTATGCAAACTGCCGAACAGATATCAACTCAAAAACTGAATAAAGTCATTGGTAAAAGAATTAGAGTTTTAGTTGATTCCGTCAATGCACAGGGAGGTATAGCAAGAAGTTTCGCTGATGCTCCGGAAATTGATGGCCTAGTCTATGTGCAACCACCAGAAAGACCTTCAAAACGCTATCGTAGTGGCGAATTCATTAAGGTAACCGTTGCTAACACTCAAGGCCATGATTTGATTGCACTTCCTTAAAAAGATAGATCTAGGAAGAAATGCCGTATTTGTTTCATAATTTCGTGATTGAATATGAGGTATAACATTTATTGAAGTTTCAATTTTCTAAGGGGGAAGTATGCAAGAAGTCGTCGTTTTAAGTGCAGTAAGGTCAGCAGTTGGAAGCTTTAATGGCTCATTAAGTTCAATGGAACCAGCCGATTTAGCAGGCGTTGTAATGAAAGAGGCAGTTGCCCGCTCGCAAGTTGACCCTGCATTAATTAACTATGTTACCGTGGGTAATTGCATTCCTACTGAAACTAGATACCCCTATGTTGCTCGTGTAGCCGCAATCCAGGCTGGTTTGTCCATGGATTCAGTGGCAATGGCTGTGAATCGTTTATGTAGTTCTGGCCTCCAAGGTATTGTTACCTCAGCTCAGCAAATCATGTTGGGTGATTGTGAATATGCAATTGGTGGCGGAGTAGAAGTCATGTCGCGTGGACTCTACGGTTCTCAAGCAATGAGAAATGGCGCCAGAATGGGTGACACTAAATTAATCGATTTAATGGTTGCTCCTTTAAATGACCCATTTGGTGTTGGTCACATGGGTATAACCGCAGAAAACTTAGCGAAAAAATGGAATATTACGCGTGAAGAGCAAGATGCTTTTGCGGTTACTTCACATCAAAAAGCGGCTGCAGCAATTGCTTCCGGCCGTTTTAAAGAGCAAATTGTTCCAGTTACTGTAAAGACACGTAAAGGCGACATCATTGTTGATAATGATGAGGGTGTTAAAGCAGAGACAAGCGTTGAAAGCTTAGGAAAACTCAAGCCCGTATTTTTAAAAGAAAACGGTACAGTTACTGCAGGCAATGCTTCAACAATCAATGATGGAGCATCATTTTTTGTTTTAGCTTCTGCACAAGCAGCACAAAAAGCAGGTCAAAAGCCGATTGCACGCCTGGTTTCTTATGCTGTTGCGGGTGTCCCAAATGAAGTCATGGGAGAGGGCCCAATTCCGGCAACACGTTTAGCACTTTCAAAGGCAGGGTTAACTTTAGCTCATATGGATGTGATTGAGTCCAATGAAGCATTTGCTGCTCAAGCTTTAACAGTTGCCAAAGTTCTTGAGTTAGATATGTCGAAAACGAATCCAAATGGAGGCGCAATTTCGATTGGTCATCCAATTGGTGCCTCCGGTGCAGTTATCGCAACTAAAGCAATTTATGAATTGCACAGAGTTGGTGGTAAGTATGCCTTAGTAACGATGTGTATCGGTGGTGGGCAAGGTATCGCTGCGATTTTTGAGCGTCTGTAATTAATTGACTTGAAATAAATCAAGCACACCATCTAAGCCGACGAACTGAAAAGTTCCGTCGGCTTTTTCTTGCACAATTGGTTTTGGCTGATAACCAATAGATAAGCCAGCAATTTCCATCATAGGAAGATCATTAGAGCCGTCTCCCATGACAAGAGCAGCTTGAGTTGATAATCCTAGTCGTTCGCAGGCAGTCTTTACAAAATTTGCTTTTGCAGCACCATCTACAATCGGACCTATTACGTGACCGGTTAAATATCCATCGATGATTTCTAGGGTATTTGAATGTGATTCGTCAAGCTGTAAAAGCTCTTTGATTTTGTTGGTGAAGAAAGTAAATCCACCGGACACGAGAAGCGTTTTCCACCCCATGATTTGGGCAACTTGAATTAAATTTTTTGCACCAGGATTGAGTTGTAATCGCTCTTTGTAAACGGTTTCTAAATCAGAAGCAGGCACTTCTTTGAGAAGTTTCACCCTGGCGATTAAACTTTCTGAAAAATTTTTGATTTCACCACGCATACTCGCTTCAGTAATTCTGCTGACTTCTTCCACCTTGCCACATTGTCTAGCGATCTCATCGATGCATTCAATATTAATCAGAGTTGAGTCCATATCAAAGGCGAGTAATCGAATCTGATTTGGATTAAATGTTTCTTTTAAAAAAATGGTATCAGTAGCAAATTGAAATGCAAGTTGTTGTATTTCCCTTTTCATATTTGAATCATATGGTCCACCAAGCTGAAACTCTATGGTCTTAAGACTGAGAGCCTTATGTGAGTGAACTGCATATTGCTGGTTTATCTTTTTTACCAGTGTTTGAGGCACTTCAGAGAGATGGGTAAGAATAAGTCGATTCATAAATTTAGGAAAGGTAGGAAAGAAGTTTTTTTAATGCCATAGTCCGTTGTTCCAGCAATTGAAAAGCATTGGCAGGATTAGGAGAAATCCTCAGACGATCTGGTCCAGATAATTGGACAAAACGATCTTTTTGAATCAGTTGAATAATCTTCATTGAATCAACATGAGGCTTTGGAATAAATTGAATTTTAATAGCCTCAGTGGTGGCTTCAATTTTCTTAATACCTAATTTTTCCATATGCAAACGAAGACGATGATTATCTAACAAAGTTTTAGCTGATTCGGGAAGATCGCCAAAGCGATCGATGATTTCAGAGTGGATATCATCAATATCCTCTGAAATATTGGCACTTGAGAGGCGTTTATAAAGGGATAACCGTTCGTGAACGTCTGGACAGTAGGCATTTGGTAATAATGCGGGACAGCCTAAAGAAATATCCGTAATGGCATGCATTGGACTTAATAAATCTGGTTCTTTTCCTTTTTTTAGCTCAGAAATTGCTTTATTGAGCATTTCTGTATAAAGCTGAAATCCGATTTCATGGATATCCCCAGATTGTTTGTCACCCAAAACTTCACCAGCACCTCTTATTTCAAGATCATGCATTGCCAAATAAAATCCCGATCCGAGTTCTTCCATTGAGACAATGGCATCTAGGCGTAATTTAGCTTGTTTAGTAAGACCATCAGGATCTGGTACGAGTAAATAGGCATATGCTTGGTGATGTGATCTTCCTACCCGACCGCGTAATTGATGTAACTGCGCCAAGCCAAATTTATCAGCACGGTGCATGATGATGGTATTCGCAGATGGAACATCAATACCGGTTTCAATAATAGTCGAACAAAGTAAAACATTGCAGCGTTTGGCGACAAAATCATGCATGACTTGCTCAAGATTTCTCTCATGCATTTGCCCGTGAGCAACACCAACCCGGGCTTCTGGAATTAATTTTTCTAGTGCTTGTCGTCTGTTTTCGATAGTTTCTACTTCATTGTGTAAGAAATAGACTTGTCCACCACGTTTTAACTCGCGAAGAATCGCCTCACGAATCACACCATCACCTTCACGCCTAACAAATGTTTTAATCGCTAAGCGTTTTTGTGGCGCAGTTGCAATGACTGATAACTCTCTTAATCCCTCAAGAGCCATTCCTAATGTTCGTGGAATTGGTGTTGCTGTTAATGTTAGAACATCGACTTCCGCACGTAATGCTTTAAAGGTTTCTTTTTGTCTAACACCAAAACGATGTTCCTCATCAATAATGACAAGTCCTAAGCGATTAAATTTAATTTCAGGGGACAGGAGTTTATGTGTGCCAATGATAATATCGGCATGACCATTTTCAAGAGCCGCAAGAGCCTGTTTAATTTCTTTTGCAGACTGAAAGCGCGAGACTTCAACAATTTTGACCGGCCAATCAGCGAAACGATTTTTCCAAGTATTCGCATGTTGCTCAGACAGTAGAGTAGTAGGTGCTAAAACAGCTACTTGTTTACCGCCCATGACAGCAACAAAACTTGCCCTTAATGCTACTTCGGTTTTGCCAAAGCCAACATCACCACAAATCAAGCGATCCATGGGTTGACCACTTGTCATATCTTTGATCACTTCATTAATTGCATTTTGCTGATCGATCGTTTCTTCAAAACCAAAACTTTCAGCAAAGGCATCATAGTCATGGCTAGAATATTCAAAAGCATGACCATGTCTGAGGGCTCTTTTAGCGTAGATGTTGAGAAGTTCAGCCGCTGTATCTCTAATTTGTTGAGCTGCTTTTCTTTTTGCCTTTTCCCATTGACCCGAACCTAAGTTATGAAGAGGGGCATTATCAGGGTCGGAGCCTGAGTATCGAGAAATTAAATGTAATTGATGAACGGGAACATATAAAGTAGCACTATTGGCATATCGAAGATGTAAAAATTCTTCATCCCCCTGTCCGAGATCAAGAATCAATAATCCCTGATAGCGACCAATACCGTGATCGGAATGTACGACAGGATCACCAATTTTTAACTCAGAAAGATCGCGAACTAAGAAATCGACATTAGTCGCCTGATCTTTTTTACCTATTTTTCCCGCTTTTCTTTGTTCAGATGAATTGGCAAAAATTTCTGATTCAGTGAGAAGAGTAAGTTGTTGATGCTTGGAGATAAAGCCATCAAAGATAGGCGCAACCACCATTCCAATTCTTTGTTCACTGAGTAAAAATTCAGAAATATTTGCAAAAGCCTCAACATGAATGTTGCCACTTGAATCATGATCCATCGATTCGTCGAGTAATTGTTTAATTGCCTCTCTTCGACCAGGGCTATCGGCACAAATTAGAATACGATGAGATGATTCTCGAAAATATTGTTTCAATTGCAAAATTGGGTCTTTATTACGCCGAATGACCGCAACATCTGGAGGAATCGAAAAATAAGGATTGTCTAAATCATTTTCTGAGCGATCCAAGAAAACTCTAGCAAATGGCTTGAGAAGTGAGAAAAAACTCTCTTCGTTTTGATAGAGTTCTTCAGGGGCTAGGATTGGGTGTTCAGAATCATGCGATAAAAAATGATAGCGTTCTTGAATCCCTTTCCAATATTCCTGAATGGCCAACTGTAAGTTGCCAACCCCCCATATCCAAGCAGGATGATCAGATTTGGGTAAATAATCAAAAATGATTGCTGTTTGATCAAAAAAGAGAGGGAGGTAGGATTCAATACCTGCGCCAGGAATGCCAAGTCCAACATCTTTATATAAAGGACATTTGGCCGGATTCCCGTCAAAAACCTCGCGCCATTTACCACGAAAATCTTTTCGGGCTTGTTCATGAAATGGAAATTCATGGCCAGGTAGTAATTTAATTTCCTTTACAGGATACAAACTACGTTGCGTATCAGGATCAAATACTTTGATTTGATCAATCACATCCCCAAATAAATCAATCCTGAAGGGTAGAGCTGCTCCCATGGGGAATAAGTCAATAAGTCCACCGCGGATACTGTATTCACCAGGTCTTACAACGGCGGAAACGGGTTCATAGCCACCTTGTTGAAGCTGATGTTGAAGAGCGGATTCATTAATGCTACTACCTTGTTTAAAAAAGAACGTATTGGCCGCTAAGAATTCGGGGGGAGCAAGCCGAGTAAGAACAGAACTGATCGGGATAATGACCACATCGCAAACTCCCGTCATCATTTCATGAAGCGTTTTTAGTCGTTCTGAAATAAGATCATGGTGAGGTGAGAACTGATCATAGGGCAAAATCTCCCAATCTGGGAGTAAAGAGACCCTTAGTTCTGAATTAAAGAGGAGGATTTCTTGTGAAAGTCGTTGAGCGATTGTTGGTTCACTACAAATCACTACCATGATAGAAAAGTGACTTCTATAATATTTCGCATGTTCAGCAATTACAGCTGCATCGCTTGAACCAATACAATGATTCCAGGTAAAGCGTTTCCCAAGCTCAGGTCCTATTAGGGGCGGGGTGAGCTGAATCATATTAGGAGTATTCGTTTTTACAACTTTGTTATCGGACATTCTTTACATTATAGAATTGAAGCATGTTTGCTTAAAAACTTATTGAGAGAACTTTTGAATGTCAAATGCGCTGAATTCACCAAGATGCCATGTATTGATACCTTGCGCAGGCAGTGGTTCACGATTTGGTGGAGAGATTCCTAAGCAATTTCAGATGCTTGGAGGAAAAAGAGTCATTGATCATACCGTTGAATTATTTACCTCTATTGTTGAAATTTCTTCTATTTGGGTTGGGAGTTCTTATGTAGATCTTCAATTAAAACCATCTCCTAAGCCTATTTATGTAACCCCAACAGGTGGTGCAACACGTGCCCACACCGTTTTAAATACCTTGAATTGGATGATTGATCAACAACTTCCCTTAACCGATTGGGTTTTGGTACATGATGCTGCAAGACCTGGAGTGAAACAAAAAGATGTACAGAGTTTAATTTCCGCTGTTTTTCAGGACTCCTCTTCCTGTGGTGGTATTTTAGCTTTACCAGTCGCGGACACTCTCAAACAATCGAATGTGAACAATGCCAATATTCAAAAGACTGTGAGTCGAAATCTTTTATGGCAAGCACAAACACCACAAATGTTTCAACTTGGTCAATTACAAAAAGCTATTGAACATTCTCAGATCAATGGTCTTGAGGTCACCGATGAGGCAAGTGCGATGGAGTCAATTGGGTTTTCACCATTACTAATTAAGGGCTCCATAGAGAATTTTAAAATCACCTACCAAGAGGATTTGTCCATTATGGAAAAGTTACATCGTAAGGAATCATCGATTCGTATAGGTCAAGGATATGATGTGCACCAACTTGTGGAAGGAAGACCTCTTATTTTGGGAGGAGTGGTTGTGCCTTATGAACTTGGATTATTGGGTCACTCTGATGCTGATGCTTTGTTGCATGCCATTACTGATGCATTGTTGGGGGCTTCAGGACTTGGTGATATTGGGCAACATTTTCCAGATTCAGATCCACTTTATAAAAATGCAAATAGTGCTGATTTATTAAATAAAACCTACCAATTGGTTCAAGAGAAAGGATTTGAACTCATCAATATAGATGCAACGATTATTTGTCAAAGCCCTAAACTATCTCCACACATATCAAGTATGATGAGCAGGGTCAGCGCAATACTAGAGGTAGATAACTCAAGAGTTAATATCAAAGCGAAAACCAATGAAGGTCTTGGTTATTTAGGTAATTCTGAGGCGATTGAAACTCAGGCGGTTGTTTTACTTCAAATAATAAATTAGGAATCCACATGTCGTCAGAAAATCTGCAGTTATTACAGCCTTTAAAAATAGGTTCTTTAGAATTAAAAAATAGAATTGTGATGGCGCCTTTGACACGCATGCGTGCAACCGAAAACGATGTGCCAAATCCCCTTGCGGAAATCTATTATGCTCAGCGAGCAAGCGCAGGATTGATTATCTCCGAAGCTACACAGATTAGTCCATTGGGAAAAGGTTATCCAGCAACCCCTGGTATTTATAGTGTGGAACAAACGGTTGCTTGGACAAAGATTGTTCAAGCTGTTCATGCTGAAGGAGGAAAAATTTTTGCGCAATTGTGGCATGTAGGTAGGATTTCACATAGTTCTTTACATCCTGAAGATGGTTTGCCAATTGCTCCTTCGGCAATTCCTCCTGCCGGAAAAACATTTACGAACACTTGGAGTATGGTTCCTTATGAAACTCCAATAGCAATGTCGATTAAGGACATTAAATTATTGATTGAGCAATACTATCAAGCCGCTTTAAATGCTAAGCAAGCGGGGTTTGATGGTATTGAGATTCACAGTGCAAATGGTTATTTACTTGATCAATTTCTACAAACTAAGACGAATCTAAGAGACGATGAATACGGTGGATCGTATGAAAACCGCACACGCCTTTTACAACAGGTGATAGAACGAGTTAAAACCGTTTTTGATTCATCTAGGATTGGTGTAAGACTTTCGCCATTTGGTACATTTAGCGATATTTCCGATGAAGATCCCATTGCGTTATTTACGCATGTGATTGAAATGTTAAATCCTCACCATTTAGCTTATTTGCATGTCATCGAACCTAGGTCAACATCAGCAGGGGGTGACGACAAGGTTTTTGCCGAGGCCCCTTGTACCTCTGCAATATTCAAAAATATGTACAAAGGTGCCTTTATTAGTGCGGGAGGATATGACCGTCAATCTGGCGAAGCTGCTTTGCTTAACAACCAAGCAGATGCCATTGCATATGGAAGGTTATACATTTCAAATCCAGATTTAGTAGAGCGATTTGCTCAAAATGCTCCGCTAAATCCTTACCAGAGAGATACTTTTTATGGCGGGGCTGAAAAAGGATACACTGACTATCCCAGCTTAAATCGCTAAATTTAGCCAACTTATTTCTAATTTATGCCCTTAGTGTCCAAGACACTGTAAAATGTTGGATTACTTTGAGAAATTGAAGTTGCGAGGATGGCGAAATTGGTAGACGCACCAGGTTTAGGTCCTGACGCCAGAAATGGTGTGGGGGTTCGAGTCCCCCTCCTCGCACCAAGATAGGTTTTGTGCATTTCTATTTTGCCGATTAAAGGCTTGAAAGTAATGTAATAAAGCTGAATTTCCCAACAATGATTAACTTGATTTATTACCTTAAATACTTATGTCACTTCAAATTGAAAATATTAGCGCTCTAGAAAGAAAAGTTTCCTTAGAGTTTTCTAAATCTGAACTTCTTCCAAAGCGCGAAGCTAAATTAAAGCAACTCGGAAAAAACATGAAAATGGCCGGTTTTAGACCTGGAAAAGTGCCATTAAAAATGATTGAGCAGCAATATGGTCAACAGGTAGACTTTGAGTTGTCTTTTGATCATGCCTCTAATCGCTTTTTTGAGTTTGCGCAGGCAGAGAAAATTGAGTTAGTAGGGCAGCCTCGATTAGAGCCAAAAAGTGAGTTAGATGCAGATCAAATTGTTTTTGAAGCATTCTTTGAAGTATTTCCAGTCGTTGCGATTGGTGATGTAAGTCAAACTGAGATTACACGTTACGATACAGAAGTAAATGATGCAGAGATCGATAAGACAATTGATTTACTGCGTAAGCAACGCGTTCATTATCATCCGCGCGGTGAGGAGCATGGACATGGTGATGGTGGAGCTGATCAATCTGCTCAATCTGGGGACCAAGTTACGATTGATTTTGTTGGATCGATTGATGGCGTTGAATTTGATGGTGGCAAAGCGAATGACTTTACATTTGTTTTAGGCCAAGGACAAATGTTGCCTGAATTTGAAGCTGCAGCTCTTGGTTTAGTCCAAGGAGCAGAAAAGACTTTCCCATTAAATTTCCCTGAGGATTATCACGGTAAAGAAGTTGCAGGAAAAACTGCTGAATTCAAAATTACCATGAAGAAAGTTGAGTGGCCTCATTTACCAGAATTAGATGATGAGTTTGCTTTAAGTTTAGGTATGACTGAAGGTGGTATGGACAAGGTTCGTAATGAGGTTCGTCAGAATCTTGAGCGTGAAATCGAGCGTAGAAAACAAAGTATTTTAAAAAATCAAGCCTTGGACGCTTTATCAAATGCAACTACATTTGAATTACCAAAGTTTTTAGTCAGCCAAGAAGAAGAGCGTTTAATTGAAATGGCACGAAGTGATTTAGAGCAACGTGGTGTTCCAAATGCTAAAAATGCGCCGATTCCTCCAGGCATGTTTGCTCCTCAGGCAGAGCAAAGAGTAAAACTAGGTTTGATTCTCAATCAACTTGTAAAAGATGAGTCTTTAAAGGCGACTGCAGATCAAATTAAAGCAGAAATTGAAGATCAAGCAGCAAGTTATGAAGATCCGAAAGAAGTAACTCGTTGGTACTATAGCGACCCTAGTCGACTCGGAGATGTTGAATCATTAGTTACAGAAAACAATGTTGTTTCTTACGTATTATCAAAAGCAAAAGTGATTGATAAAAAAGTAAGTTTTGAAGAGTTAAGTGTCATCAAGTAATATATAAATTACTTTTAAGGGGAAACAGGTATGTCGCTAAAAGATTTTGATCCATCACTTCAGCCACAAAATCTTGGCTTAGTTCCAATGGTGATTGAAACTTCAGGTCGAGGTGAGAGAGCCTATGATATTTACTCTCGCTTATTAAAAGAGCGCGTCGTTTTTTTAGTTGGTGAAGTAAATGACCATACTGCTAACTTGGTTATTGCTCAGATGTTGTTTTTGGAGAGTGAAAACCCAGACAAAGATATTTCCTTGTATATCAACTCACCAGGTGGCTCAGTTTCTTCAGGTTTAGCAATTTTCGATACGATGAATTTTATTAAGCCTGATGTCAGTACATTGTGTATGGGCTTAGCTGCCAGTATGGGAGCTTTTCTGCTGTCAGCTGGTGCTAAAGGTAAGCGTTTTGCCTTACCAAATTCTAGAATCATGATTCATCAACCATTGGGTGGTGCTCGTGGTCAAGCTTCTGATATTGAGATCCAGGCTCGTGAAATTTTATATTTGCGTGAACAGTTAAATAAGATTCTTGCTGAACGAACTGGTCAGACCATTGAAACGATTGCTAAAGATACAGACCGTGACAATTTTATGTCTGCAAATCAAGCCCAAGAATACGGTTTAATCGATAAAGTGATTACTTCGAGGTAAGCCGAATTGACGACTAGCGGAAGCGAAAGCTCTAATAAAAATCTGATTTGTTCATTTTGTGGAAAAAATCATGACGAAGTCATGAGAATGATTGCTGGCCCTTCAGTTTTTATTTGTGATGAGTGTGTTAATTTGTGTAACGAGGTCATTGCTGAAGGTGGAGATCAAGCAAAATTAGCAGCATCTACTGCAGCACAATCAGATTTACCAACTCCAGAACATATTAAAACGACTCTTGACCAGTATGTGATTGGTCAAGGGCAAGCAAAAAAAGCGTTGGCCGTTGCAGTTTATAACCATTACAAAAGACTTAATAATCTTCAGCCAGTTGATTTAAAAAATAAAGACAATGTGTCTTCGCGTAAGACCGCCATGGTCAATGGTGTTGAATTAGCTAAAAGTAATATCTTATTAATTGGACCTACTGGATCAGGGAAGACATTACTAGCTCAGACTTTAGCGAGACTTTTAGACGTACCCTTTGTCATGGCAGATGCCACGACATTAACAGAGGCTGGTTATGTTGGAGAGGATGTCGAAAACATCATTCAAAAACTATTACAAGCCTGTAGTTACGATGTGGAAAAAGCCCAGCGCGGTATCGTCTATATTGATGAAATTGATAAGATTTCTAGAAAATCTGAGAACCCTTCTATTACGAGAGATGTATCAGGTGAGGGTGTTCAACAAGCCTTGTTAAAACT
>Ga0114976_10000127_pt1 | contig 42301 bp, 29 predicted proteins | sample S_130805_EF_Meta_FD_87319 | JGI IMG/M metagenome (GOLD analysis project Ga0114976, IMG submission 87319) | Freshwater microbial communities from Lake Simoncouche, Canada to study carbon cycling - S_130805_EF_MetaG | ecosystem: Environmental > Aquatic > Freshwater > Lake | place: Lake... | reverse complement strand
ATGATTAAACGATTAATCACAGAGATTGTCAGGTTTTTATATCTTTAACCATAACAATATAACCCTCACATGACCTTCTTAACTAAAAAAAACAGACTCATTGTTAGCATATTGCTCATGTGTTTTACTGGGAGTAGTCTTGCGCAACAAACCCTGAGCGACTCCACTGCAAAAAATCCTTTGGCGCTTATGGGTCTTTCGAAGGCTGGTCCAGGCGATATTAATGCCAACACGCCTTTAATGCTTGACCCAACAGCAACAACGATTTATGACGAGAATTTCAATCCAATTGACGCCGCTCAATTCATGAACCTCATGATGTCAAATGCCTACGTTCCAGAACCCTATCTGGACAAAACCAAGGCGGTCAAAGCATTCGTTATGCGAAAGGCAACCGACCAAGAAAAAACAATGATGCAGCGGATGCAACAAGGTATGCCAGAAGAACAAAGTGCATTAATTGGAACCCAAATGCCATCTTTTGAAATAACAGACATCAAAGGAAAAGTAATTCAATCCTCTGCACTAAAAGGGAAAGTAATTGTGATGAATTTTTGGTTTGTAGAATGCAAACCCTGCGTAATGGAAATCCCAGAATTAAATGAAATATATAAGGCATATAAAAAAGAGGAGGTCGTCTTTTTGGGGCTTGCGACGAATCAAATGAAACAACTCAAAAAGTTTTTAAAAACAACCCCCTTCGATTACAAAATCGTTCCTGAAAGTCAACAAACCGCTCAATTATTCAATGTAAGCGGCTACCCTACGAACATCATTATCAACCAAGATGGAATCATTCAATACGTTTCCTTGGGCGTTGGACCCAATAATAAGGAACGGTTGACAGAAGAGATCAAGAAGTTATTGCTTAAGTAAGAATTGAATGTAGCTTTATTCTTGGCTTGAATTACACGGCTCAAAGCCCTTTTCATAGTGATAAGAACCCTTGGATGCTATACCCTTAACCAAACAATTGCCGAAATCGCCATACCATTCATAAAAAAATGGTCCGTCAAAAACCCCATGATCAAAGGTGCTTAAGCGGGTTAAGGTCCCTTGACGGTCAAATTCCCGTTGCGAACCGTGTTGTTTTCCTCCTGCAAAAATCAGTTGTCGCGTGAGCGTTCCATCGGATTGGAATTCTTCTAATTGTTCGAGCATCCCATCCGTAAAGGTATAGCGACCGATCAGACGATTGCTGGAATCCTTATCTTCGGCAATTCCTGTATATAACTGATCGTTCATATATGCCAATTCGGTTAAGGAATCCCCAAATCCAATGGGCGTATAATAATAACTGTCTTGACAAAAAACTCCTCGAACAAGCATGGCGGGTTGCGTAGAGTGATTATCTGAAAAATACCTTCCCCCACATGAAATCCGTACCATTTCAATCGGTACGCTTTGAGCAAAAAAGGAGGGTATTATAGCAATTAAAATAACAACAAATCTACAATTCATGTGATGATAACGAACGAACACCCTGTAGTTACAGCCAATGAATACCGTTTCTTTGTTGGGGATGGAATGGTCTCTGCTTCCTGAAATTGCGCAACATGACTTTCAGATTTCTGCGTACAGTGCTATGCTTTCCTTTATTGTGGTATTCGGAACCGTGAAAGCCATTTCAAATTATTTTGCAGGCAGTCTTGCCAATCTTCTGCCGAAATCGGATTCGGATTCGTAGAAAATTATAAAAAAAATCCAAACGTATACAAAAGAGTTTTTTCTTTAATTGCATCCTTCTTATGCCCTACCATGAGGGTTAATTCGTACTTTTACCCCATGAAGTGGTTATTGATTTTTATGGGGTTTACTACGTCGATGATTGCGCAAACCCAGCTCGAGCAAAAAGAAGCGGAGTTAAAAAATCTGAAAGTGAAAATGGGTGCAATTTCGGCGGATATTGAACTGCTTAAATTAGCCCAGTGTATGGATTTGTTACAGGTTCCTGGTTTTCCCGTCGCAAAAAAAAGCCTTGAAATTGTTAAACATTCTGGCTACGCCATTGGTTTCGATTGCGAAAACAAGATGCCCGCTTGGACATTCCACGTCGTTACCCCCGACATTACCTTCGGAAATGTATCGAGAACCAATGATTTTCGTCCCGATACTTCCGTATCCTGCGGTTCTTCTGACGAACGAGATTATTTTACACGAGAACCACGGAAAGACGGTACAGAAATTTTTAAAGGCTTTGGTTTTGACCGTGGACATTTGGTTCCCTCTGCAGATTTTAAGTGGTCACCCATTGGGTTGAGTGAAACGTATTTTTACAGCAACATGACCCCCCAAAGACCGCAATTCAATCGTGAGTCATGGGCAGAAATTGAAGGATTGGTTCGTAAAATCGTGGACGCTGAGAAAAAAACGTTGTATGTACTTACCGCTCCGATCATTACAGGTTCGTTAAAAACGGTTGAAAACTCGGTTCATCAAGTTAAGATCCCAGACTGGCACTACAAGGTGGTTGCTGATTTATCCATGGAAACCCCGCGTGGAATGGCCTTTTTAATGCCCAACCGAAAATGTGAAAATCGTCCCAGCGCATATGTGGTGAGTATCGACAGCATAGAAAAATTGACAGGTTTAGATTTTTTTCCAAATTTATCGGACAGCATGGAACGTAAAATTGAATCACGAGCCGATTTCAATGATTGGAAAACACAAACGAATTCAAACGATGTAGAACCTTTGAACGCCCTTGAACTACCGAAAGGATTCTTCAATACCGAACAGGCCCTTTCTAAGGTAGGCTCAACGTGTACGATTGTAGGAAAGGTCGTGAGTGCAAAGTTTTCTGCAAAATCTGAAGCTACTTTTCTAAACTTAGACCAGTCTTTTCCTAAGCAAATCTTTTCTGTGATGATTTGGAAGGATGGTCGTAAAAATTTTAGTTATAAACCAGAGGTTGATCTCTTCGGAAAATACATAACGGTTAAGGGACGGGTTGAACTGGACAAAAACGGAGTCCCCGGTATCACTGTAGAACGGGAAGAACAAATTCAGTTTTTAGAAGAAGAGTAAACCAGTCGCAAACGTAAAGACTCAATAGGTTTCAGGGTAATGGTAACTCACGATTTCTTTTTGTTTAAATAAGAAAATCGCAGGCCAAGACCAACACCCAGTGTCCAACGACCATTCGCTGTTAGTGTTTTAGGATTGTAATACATTGGGACTTGCACCACAAGCAGCTTGTATGAGTAAGTTAGTCCAGCACCCAAGCTGGGGAAAATGGGTGCATTATGAGGTGTGCTAGGGTCTTCCTTAAAACGCAAGGATGGTAGCATACCTATTATCCACTTAGAATGTCCTTTGCTTAGACTAACATTGGGTCCGGTAAAATTTAAAAAGCCTCCCTGATCAACATACCCCATAACCAATGCGCCATCCCAAAAGGCAAGTGCAGGCTTTGTGGTTTGACCATGAACCGATATGAAAATGAATAGGAAAAAAGAAAATAGAAGTTTTACCATGGCTCGGATTTATCATCAAATGTAATCAATCCGTCAATTCATAGCATAATAATCAGCGGTTATCCGGGTTGTTACGTACTCCTCACCGGGAATCTATCGGATCGGTTTAAATTAAATACAGCCATTGCCTTCACTGGGGGATTAACTGTTCTTTCTGCAGGGATAATCGCTTTGCGCATTCCGCGTGAAGGAGGACATTAAAGGAGTATTTTGTCAGATAAGAAAAGGCCAAGTAAAAGACTGATTTTTTGAGGTGCACAAATTACCTCACTAAATGCACAAACCCATGAATTCGTTCTTATGGGAGAAACTGAATTTGAAAGTATTGAAGTAAGCGATTTAAGTGGAAAATCAATCATTTTCAACAGTACAGGAGCCAAGCACTTTGATGTATCAACACTTCCCGCAGGATTCTATGTACTGACGGCTGTTGATCAGCAAGTTGTCCGAAAGCGTTTTGTGAAAATGTAAACATTGGACGCGCTGTGTTCTCGCTCCCTTTCTCGCTCCCTTTCTCGCTCTCCTACGCGTCGGACTACCATCCCATGTGGTAATATTCAAAGAATAGGTAATTATCAGACTCGTCGTAAAAAATCCTTATTTCGTAACCGCTATTCAAAATATCCATAGTCGTTTCCATACGGCCTTGATTGGAGCGTTCAGAACTTCCACACAGGGTAAAGATGCGTTTCCCTTTGAAGAAAACAAGGTCTTTTTCCTGCTCCACTCGTTGCTTGATGTAACTTTCAAGGATTCTGGAATCTTCTAAATTTCGATTGGGATGCTCCATTCCCTCATAAATGATCAAGGTTTTTAAATCGAATCCATTTGCTGCCTGTTCCAATTGTGTTGCGGCCCTGCCATACCTATTTTGAGTTGCCCTGAAATAATTCGCTAAGCTTGAATCTTGGTCTTTATAATATTCCAATGATCTGGTGATGCTTTGCTCGCACCTTCGAAAATGCAAAGAAAGCGTATCCAAAGAAATAGATACGGTGTAATCTCCTCTGACCCATTTTCCCATGCGAGGTACGGGTGATTCGTGAGACAGTTCGATTTCCCATTGAGACTGGGAGAAAGCGTTCAAAGTGATAACGAGAAATAATGTAAGGAGCAAGAATTTCATTTATCGAAAGTACGAAAAAAAAGTTCGAGCCTGTGAAACGCGCTCGCTCTCGTTCTTCCGCCGCGGCGGATCTCGCTCTGAAAAAGGACTGGTATGTTAATAGATTTGTTAGGATTAAATTTTTATTCCTTCATCGCTTCCTCAACAGACTTAGCGGCATCAAGAACCGTTTTTTCAAAGGATATTGGTTTCCAGTTAAAAGTGTCCTTTGTATTGCTTACATCAGCTTGTACAGTATTCCCAATAAAAGGCAACATACCTTTAGCTTCATCATTGAATTTCGCCATGAACTTTAATAAAAAAGTTGGTGCTAGTTTGGTGCTTACTTTATCATATCCATTTGCTTTCAATATTTGGGCTATTTCTTGAATTGCATGTGCTTTTTCTGTTGTTACAATGAATCTATTGCCGTTGGCTTTTTCATTTTCTAATGCCGCAACATGAATGGCTGCAACATCTCTCACATCTGACATCGCTGAAAAGGCACGAGGCAACATAGGTACTTTTCCAGTTATTAACTTTTTGAAAAAATCCATTGCTTCATTGGAAAGATTTCCCGTTAATGTTGGACCATAGATTGGACCAGGGTTGACAACTACTAATTCTAATTTGGAATCATCCGTTTGATTTTTTATAAATTCCCATGCACTTTTTTCCGCAAGCGTTTTACTTTTGAAATAGGCAGTTACATTTTTGGCGTCAACATTTGTCCAACTTTTCGGATCTATTTTTATGAGCCCTGTCTTACCTCCTTGCATTGCAGCGGTTGAAGATGTTAGAACTAACTTTTTAACCCCTGCTTTTTTTGCAGCCTTCAAAGCTCTTAATGTACCGTCAACAGCGGGTTTTATTAATTCACTTTCATTTTTGGGTTCTTTTACAACAAAAGGTGAAGCAACGTGTAAAACGAAATCGCAACTTTCCATCGCTTTGTCCCAACCAGCATCGCTCATTAGGTCAAGTTCGCAAAATTCTAAATTCCCCTTCGGATCAACCACTTTTTTTATACCATTCAGAACTTCATCGGTATTCGATAGGCTTCTCACTGAACCACGAACGGCATAGCCTTTTTTTAATAACTCTGCAGCACAATGTTGTCCGACAAAACCTGTAATTCCTGTTACTAGTACTTTTTTCATTTTTTTGAATATTTATTGATTTTCAAATCCACCCAAACCCCTGTTTTAATTGAGTTTGGATTATTGTTTAAATTACATTCCTGGTATAATTACAACTCTACCTTCTTCTGATTGTAATTCATTGATGCGAAGATTTTTGTATGGTTGATACTCTTTAGAGTTATACCATCCTTCTGCTGCCTCCATACTTGGGAATTGAAGAATTGCTGCCCAGTTTCCATTCCAATCACCTTCTTTTATGTTCGGTGCAGGAGTGCCTGCAATCATTTGTCCACCGTGCTTATGCAAAAGAGGAATTGCAAACTGTGCATAACGTTGATTGAGTTCTTCAAGGCTTTTTGCTTTCATTTGAACCATAATAAATGCTGGTTTTGTGGCATTGTTGTTTTCGTGATTTTCCATTTTTAAAAATTAAATTATTACTTTTGTTTCGCAAGTAAAAATAGTTAATTACTTTTGATTTGCAAGTAATATTAAAAATAAATTGCGATTTGCAAGTAAAAATAACATTTACATAACATGGATTATAGGTTCCGATGCGAGTGCCCAATCACTTCAGCCCTTGATATTTTAGGGGATAAATGGGTGTTAGTAATCATTAAGCAAATGCTAATTGAAGATAAGATGACGTTTAAAGACTTCACGGAAAGTCCTGAAGCCATTGCTACAAATATTCTTTCTTCCAAACTAAAATGTCTAGAAGAATTGGGGATCATAATCAAAACGCAACTTCCTGAGAATAAAAAAACAAATCTGTATCTATTAACAGCAAAGGGCTTGGCTTTAACTCCTATTATTGTTGAACTTTCTATTTGGAGTGATGAAAATGTGAGGGAGCTCAATTCAATTATGAGAGATAGTCCTGAAATAGCAATAATGAAAAGCGATAAAAATACCTTTATCAAAATGATTCAAGAGAATTATAAGGCAAAGACTGAAAAATTAAAATAAAATTTCAAAGCGAGCTTACAGGCTTTTTGGTATCTGGGACACGATTATCCTTCATTTCATGTAGGATGGAAGTAAATGAAGGGGCTTAACAAGGAAAACCAAGCGCTTTTGAACATAAACAGGAATATCCTTCACTTCGTTTCGGATGGACCTTGGGTGGGGGATGGATTGCAAAGGATCACCTCACTAAATGCACAAAGCCATGACCAATTTTACCTGTTCCTGTTTTGAATTTATAGGTGTAAACCCCATCCGCAAGCTCCGTTCCTAATGCATCTTTACCGTCCCAATTATTCTGATAGTTAATTGAGGAAAAAACGAGATTCCCCCAACGGTTTAGAATAATTACTTCTGTATTTTCTGGTAAATCTTGAATTTCAAAAAGATCGTTCGTACCATCTCCATTGGGTGTAATGACATTAGGAAATTCAAATGGTAGAATCGGTATTATGGTATCTGAGCAATCAACCACAGTTATATTCTGAGAAACGGTATCTGTGTAGCAATCAAATTGAACATTAGCATTAATCTGATACGTTCCTGTTTCAGAAAATAGATGACTTGGGTTTAGAGAGGAAGAAATATTGCTTACTCCAGCATTTGGATCACCAAAATTCCAATTTATTTGGTTAATCGGTAATGCTGTTGCAACAGAAAATGAAATATCGCTTTGCAAACACGAATCAGGAAGAAATATTATGGTTGAGTTAGCCGAAAAGCCCCCAAGTGGAACTTGAGCAGGCAAACCGAGTTGACATGTTGCAGGACTGAAACTGACGGCATTTACTACGTAACCACAGCCTAACCCCAATAAATTAGGATTTGAGATTTCATCCAACCTTGCGGTATTTCCTATGGCAACATACAATCTATTGTTTGGGGCTTCTTCGATTTGAAAACAATAGTTAATGTTGGGTTCAAGCAGGGGAGAATAAATCAAGGTAATTGAAGAAGCTATGGCGGCCGAAGTATAGGTACTCAGGTCTAATTGATACACAGAATTCATATTTGTATAGTAAAATTTTGAACCATCGGGAGAAAAACAAGCGCCGTACTTTCTGAGAAAAGGAGGATTTGAATCATCTACAACATTTACTGTCAAAGGATTACTTACAACCCCTGTTGTCTTGTTGAAATCGAAAAATTCTAGGCGGTCACTCCAGTCCACAGGCATTCCGATCCGATTTCCATCCGGGGATGCATCCATTGCTCCTGACCAAGCTTCAGTCGCCCCGAAGGGAGCACCCGAAAAAAATGACCCTACTGCACTTACAACAGGTTGTGCACTTATACCGCAAACATCAATTTTCCAAGCTAAAAATTCATTCGCACTCTTTTTATGCGCAATGACCCAAAACCCTTGTATTTCGTCACTTCTAATAACAATCAATTTTTCGGTCAAGTCATTTGCCAGGGGTGTATTCACAGATGCAACTTGTACATCTCCAAGACCTCCATTAAGGGTCATGTCTACGATACTGTATCTTAATCCATTGTCAGTAAACGGATTAACGGATTGCCCTTCCAGCTCTTCCAATGTAAACAAATAATAACGTTGGTCATTATCAGGAAAAGGCACGATCAACGCTCCCTGGGTGCAAGAATTAAAAAATCCACCCAATAGGTTTGAACCATTTGGCATAACCTGATTGTTGACATTCCATACGTTTCTGCCATCGGAATAGAAAAGTAATTGTCCTGTGCTTGGGTCAGACACACTTGCCGTTGATTCATTTGAGTTGATGGATGCATTGCTCGAACCTACTGGGATTGGACCTGAAAAATTTACACTTGCTCCATAGCCGAAAACCCAATTGTTGTTTTGCAATTGACCAAAAACAACAGGTGATTGTAGTGTGAAAGTTAGGATAAAAAAAAGGGAATATCTTTTTAAAATCAGCATATAAATTATCGAATTAAATGCACAAACCCATGACTAATTTCTCCAATTTCCGTCTTAAATTTATACGTATATACCCCATCAACCAACTCTTTTCCTGATGTATCTTTTCCATCCCAATTGTTTTGGTAATTGGTTGATGAGAACACGACAATCCCCCAACGGTTTAGAATGATTACTTCCGTGTTTTCGGGTACATTTTCAATTTCAAAAAGATCATTTATTCCGTCTGAATTTGGGGTAAACACATTGGGGATGACAATATCTGCTAAGCTACTGTCTGTTGGTTCTTCATTCGCACATGGTAAAACAACTATCTGATCACTCCCCAAACCGCATGTGCTCGTAACTGTAGCGCTGAAAATTCCTGGACTAGTTACCGTAAAAAATTGACTCGTATTGGTAGACGCATCTCCACCCCATTCCCAAGATATCCCATCTCCTGCGTTTAATAGAAGGGTATCTCCCGGACACAGGTAAACGGTATCTGGACCAAATTGAATCTGAGCATCGTAGTTGTTATAAAAAATCCAAGAAGGGAAATTGGGTAGAGTGTAAAAACCTATCGAAAGAATGGAATCATTCGGGAAGGATAAAACGCCAGAAAAGACAGTTGGGTCTGAAGTATTTGGGCAATTAATCGTGCCCAAAAGCGTTGTAAAACCCAAACTTTGTTCGGTGAAGTAGATTTTTCCATCTGAAGCTAATTGCATATACAAACCATTGAAGTTTTGCACAATAACCTGAGCGGTTGATTCCACGGTTTGTCCCGTTTGAGAAGGGGCAAATACGTTATATTGCACCAAATTAGAAACGAACGTATTTGGATCGAAATTGCTTGCATATAAATAAGATCCATTCGGAGAAAACTCAAAATTGTAGTCCGACGCAGCTCCCAAATCACTTTCAAATGTGAGTACGCCTGTCGACAAATTAAAGTCATAAAGTCCCGCGGATGTCATCACTTTATTGCAGCAAGGTGCTCCAACGCCACTCTGGGTTGGGCTAGACTTAATAATACCAAATCCGTTGAAAAATACTGGATGCGGATAAACGCCGGCGAGTTGAACTCCACTTTGAGTGACACTGTAAACTCCGATACCTGTTGTATCTTGATTGATTAAAATCCAGTAATCCGTTTCATTTGAATGGCGAATCGCACAAATCCCTTCGTACGAGTAATCATATACTTGAACATCCGCTTCAATAACATCACCCAAACCGCCGTTCAGTGTCATGTCGATTTTAAAATAACGCAATCCTCTGCCGTTTGGTTCTGAAGGAACTACCCCGTCACAATCAAATTCCAACTCCTCCATGGTAAAAAGGTAAAAAACATCAGGTTCCCCAGGAGCAGGAACCACAACCGATGATTGCGCCGCACTCCATCCCCCACCTTCTTGGCCTTGCATGTCGTACATGACCTGGTTGTTCTTATTCCATATTTTACCTCCGTCTTGACCACTCGCAGGAAGTCTTCCTCCGCCATTTGAATAGAAAAGCAAGTTGCCATTTTCATCACAATAGGAGGCACATCCCTCGTTAGTATACATCTGACTGCCTGAGGTTTGTACGGGAGATCCACTATTAAAATCCAAGCTGTTACCTATTCCAAAATGCCAAACATTGGCCTCCTTTTGGGCAATTGAGGCGCCAAAAAAGAGCAAACATAGGAGGGTGATTGGTAGATTCATCGAATTAGGTTTACATGACCAGAAATTGAATATGAAAAACAAAAGTTTCATACGTTAAAAATACAAAAAACCAGTCATCCGCGGCGGCGAAGACTGGCTTTTCTTAGTAGCGGGGACCGGACTCGAACCGATGACCTTCGGGTTATGAGCCCGACGAGCTGCCAACTGCTCCACCCCGCAATGTATCTTTCATTGCTTTATTTCAATTTCGGGTTATGAACCCCTTGAGCTGCTCCGCCGTGGCGGACTCCACCCCGCAATGTATCTTTAGGTTAGAAACTTTTGCGATTCTTTAAAAATTTAAGTTGGTTGAACAATGACTACCAAAATCAAACTTTCAATGTTTCTGCAAAGTTAAGCTAAAATTTAGCATTTTCCAAATCAGTCCAGCAGCAACTGTTGTTTTTTTAGGATTGCTCCGTGGTTGTTTAAGATGCATTTAACGCCCACAGAATGCGAATTTAAGAACACACTTTTTGAACCTGATCTCGTTTTTTCAAACATATAATTTACCGAGAAAATCTCCTTTATCCTACAACCAATTCCCAACTGAACTGCGTTCAAATTAAGTGTACCCATCCAAACCTGAAACCGGTAATTGTAATTTAACCTCAACATAACCTCATAATTTAGCGGGGTCTTATATACCTCGGAGACCTTTATGGTAGGGAGTAAAAACCAATCCTCTCGCAATTGGACAAGGTACCGAAAATAGGCCCCCCATTCGGTTCTTAAGGCTGAACTCACCCCAACTTCTTTCCATTTCGAGGGGGTCAAATCGGTTGCATACAATCCGTAAAGTGCTTTTTTTGTTCGAAAACTCATTCCCAATTTTAGCAGCGGATATGCATTGGTGGAAAATTTTGAAATGATTACATCGGGTTGATTGGTCTCAACCCAATTTGGATCGTACCCAACCTGGGTGAATCCCATGCCCATCCCCACGCTTAACCTATTTTCCTTATTGGTTTTCAAGTTTATGGCACCTTCTAAAGATGCACTAGAAAAAGTAAAAGGACCGTTTTTTTCTATGTTCGTATTTAGCCCAACGCCAAACATTGCGGCATCACTTTTACGTTCGTTGAATGGAATGGAAAGTGTCGCGTTGAGAACTGTTGGAGCTCCCGAAAAACCAACCCATTGCCGGCGAAAACCCAAACTTGCTTCTACATATTGATTTAACCCATGGTGAGAAGGATTGATACCGGCCCAGTTCATCGAATGCCATGCCCAATTTGGCGCTTGCTGCGCATATACCGACAAGGTGAACCAAATACCCAAAATAAGTAAGCTCAACTTTCTCATCTCACAATGCAAATTATCCCTTTTTTCACGGTGCCCGTGCCTAAGTCCAAAATGTAATAATAGGCGCCTTCAGGCAATGGTTTATCCGACCAAATTCCCGACCATGCATTGATGTCGTTGTATGGACTGCTTTCATAAAGAATGGATCCAAATCGATTCATGACCGTCATCTTGTTTTTCGGGTAATTTTCAATTCCAGGAATGATCCAGGTCTCATTTGTTCCATCCGCATTCGGAGAAAATGTATTGGGTACACGCAGTACATTTTTCAGAAATACAGTTACATAATCAGTTGCGACACATCCACCCACACTTCCTTGTACCATGTAGGTGGTGGTAGTTGAAGGAATGCTATACACCGTAAAATTATCAGATGGATCCATCAAAAAACTTGGAAACCATTGCACTTGCATAACGTTCCCCGTTGCTTGAAGGGTAACGACATTCCCAGAATCGATGGTTTGGTCAGGTCCTGCATCTAAAATAGGGGTGATTACGTGAACCAAAACGTTGGCGGTGTCATAGCTGAGCGTGCCATTTTCATAACAGTGCGCAACAACCATTACGTTTGTCGGATTGTATACAGCTGTCAAGTTCAAAACTGAAAGTGAACCAAACCCAATCGAGTCGCCGTTAACCCACCACTCGTAATTAAGGTTTCCATTGCAATTGGTTGCCAATGCCATGCACGAAAAATTGGCGCCCAAACACACCGTATCGTCCACGGGCAAGCATTGAACAGCTACTTGAGCCTTAAAAGCAGCCGCATTAATGACCATTAACAAAACAATAACACCCGTTCTCACAATACGCATAACTTGCTGTTTTTCAATGGGCTAATGATTAATTGTCTGTAAATTAAACGCATACCGAATGCAAACTACCGAATTTTTTGCGAATTTTGGCACTATTATAGGCCTTGATAAAGAAATTAACACCTCATCACCATGCGAAAAATACTACTCCTTTCCCTTGTTTTGTTTTCATTTCTACAATCGGCTAAAGCACAAAGGATAGATTATGACCATACGTCCAAATGGTTTTTAGGATTAAACGCTGGGGCAACATGGAGCTCCACAGACGTTAAAAACCAAACCAATGCTGGTTGGGGATTAACCTTGGGGAAATCCTACAATTGGAATTATGGGAACCGCATCAGTTTTGACATTCGTGGGAGATTTTTACATGGAAATTGGTACGGACAAGATCTAGACACAACCGATTTAACCAATTATCAGGGGACAATCCTCAATTATTACCAAGATTCCGGAAACATGGTCGTCAATAATTTCAATACCGAAGTAAATCGCTTGGCGATTGAATTGGTATTGCATGCCAATCGTTTTGCAGAGCGCACAGGCTGGGACCCATACATTTTCGGTGGTTTTGGGGTAACATGGAAACAAAGCTATGGCGACTTAAGAAGCGACACGGCTTATTATGATTACCCAACCTTGCTTGCCAATGGGAATCTTTCAAATGCGATCACAAGTACACTTGACGGGGTATATGAATCAAAACTAGAAAACACATGGACAGCCAAGTGGATGCCAAGCCTAGGGATTGGACTTGCGTACAATGTAGGTTCAAAATTCGCCATTGGATTGGAGCACAAAACCACTTTCACTGGTTCTGATCAATTTGATGGTTTTTCTTCCTTAACCAATCGCCAGCGAAATGATTGGTACCATTATACTTCAGCATTTCTTCAATTCCGATTCAACAAACACGAAAAAAGACCTGTGGAGGAGACGGTAAACAGCAACAATAACATCAATAACTTTACAACAAATTGCATCGTTCCTACGCTAGGTATCAAGGAGAAAACAATCGTTACAAATCAAGCCACTTACCTGCTTATTGCTGGATCTACTCAACTGAGCTCACAAAGTCAAGTTCAACTAAAAGATCGTTTAGGCAATGTCATTCCATGCCAATTGAACACTAACAATCATCAAATCAGTGCGACCTTACCGTTGACGTCAGGGATAAACACCTTTACACTCTTCGGCCAAAATGATTGCGGTTCAGTTTCTGAAACCATAGAAATCACATACAACGATTGTAAATCCCCAATCATTCAGCTTACGAGCCCAACAAACAATTCCACGCAAACCACTCGTCAATCCATTTTTAATTTGAGTGCCCTTATCGAAAATAGCAGCAATAACGACATATCCGTTTGGCTCAATGGTACGCGTATTTCAAATTTTTCCTACAACGCAACCAACCATGTACTTCAGGCCATTCTCAACCTTATCCCAGGGAAAAACACACTGAAAATCGAAGCGACAAACCCATGTGGAAGTGTTTATTCCACAGCCGAAATCATTTATGACAATTGCACCACACCTCAACTGCAACTGGTAAACCCTTCCAACAGCGGAACAACGGTTAGCGTTGCTGCCCAAAAAATCAAAATAAATACCCTTGGTTTTTTTACGCGAAATGATTTTAACATTTTGTTGAATGGCCAAACCTTGAATTCCTACTTATGGGTAAATGATGTGCTTGAAATTCCAGTGACCTTGGTTAACGGAAACAATACCCTTACCGTGAACGGGACAAACAGATGTGGGTCAGAGTCTGTGGTTGTTTCCATCACCTACCAGCAATGCCAAGCACCCATGATTACCATGCAAAACCCGAATGTAAACTCACTTACGGTAACCAAAGCTTATTACAGCCTGAAATTCAAAACCCAATACCAAAGCAACCTCAGTTTGAGTGTAAACAACAAAATCATTACAAGCTACACCTATAACGCATCCACAGGCATCGTTGATTATGGTTTTAACCTAAGTCCTGGGGCAAACATAATTACCTTGACATCTAGCAATAATTGTGGCGTTGACATTGAAACGGTAAATTTATTTTACGACAACTGTATTTCACCTACTGTAACGATCAATTCCCTTAGTGAAACCGTTACCAATGCCTCTTATGTCTTTTCAGCGAATTGCACGCAAGTAGGCAATGCTCAAGGCATCCAATTGAAACAGAATGGAAACACCATTCCATTTACCTTTCTGAATGGAAGCATTACAGCAATTACCACACTGAATCCAGGCATCAATGCTTTTGAAATTATTGTGACCAATGCCTGCGGTACACAAACAAAAACATTAAGCGTAAACTACAACAACTGCATTGCGCCACAAATCAGCCTGATGCAGCCAGTTGCTTCAGGGATTACCGTGAATCAATCTACATATGCGATTCAAAGTAGTTTAAGCAATGTAAACAATTCTTCAGAAATCACCCTCAAAGTAAACGGCGTGGTCAAACCTTTTCAATTCAACAACGGATTGCTTACTGCAAGTATGGCATTATCTCCAGGATTGAATAATTTCAGTATTTCGGTAGCAAACAACTGTGGAAAGGATGTAGAGAACTTTGACATCACCTTCAAACAATGCTTGGTTCCTTCGATCATTCCAACCAATCCTGTACAATTAAACTCGTCCACAAATCTAGCAGCGCTTACAATTTCTGCCCAGGTACTAAATTGTCAAAATGCATCTGAAATTAAATTGTTTCAAAATGATTTGTCCATTCCATTTGCCTTTAACAATGGTAATTTAACAGCAAATGTGACGCTTGTGGCCGGTAACAATCGTTTTCAAATCTCCGCAAACAACAACTGTGGAAGGGATTTGTCCAACCTTTCGGTTTTTTATGATGCATGCATTCCTCCGGTCATAACATTAACAAGTCCAAATCCATTTCCAACCAACGTCCAATCAGGTGTTTTAAACCTTACAGCCAACATTCAAAACATCGCTTTATCCAATCAACTCTCTTTATTGGTTAACGGCATTGGAAGTCCTTTCACTTATGCAAATGGAACCCTTACCGCGGCGCTTGCTTTACAGAATGGATCGAATTCACTTTCACTTTCCGCAACCAACACATGTGGCTCGGATGTAAAATCTACCGTGGTGAATTTCATTCCATGCAAAGCCCCAACAGTGGTTATTCAAAACCCAACGACTGCAGGTTCAACCGTTTCCGTTGCCGATTTCAATTTTAAAGCCATGCTCGCCAATGTGACGAATGCCAATGAAGTGAGTTTAAGTCTGAATGGAAATCCAATAACAAACTTTTCACTTTTGAATGGTTTATTGAGTGCCAACGTAACCTTGACCAATGGAACCAATACTTTTCTAATCCATGTAAACAACGGTTGTGGGGTGGATCAAAAGGCAACTACATTGAACTTAAGTACATGTAATTCACCGATGGTTTCCATTCTTTCTGCAAATGGTCAAACCGTTACATCGGCTGGATTTTCATTCAATGCGAACATTCAAAACGTAAACTCAGCCCAAGGAATTTCCCTTTTGGTGAACGGCCAAATCACCCAGGTAACTTTCGCAAACAACAACGTCAGTGCAAATTGCAACCTTCAAAATGGATTGAACACCCTTATGTTATCAGCCACAAACGCTTGTGGCACTGACACAAAATCTATACAAGTTACCCTTCAAAATTGTACAGCTCCAAACCTTGCCATCACCAATCCAAACAATACTGCTCAAATCACTCCAAACTTTATTTTAAATGCAACCGTGCAAAACCTGAGTGCGCCCCAAGTAAACCTTACCCTAAACGGTATGCCTGTAAATAATTTCACCTTGGTTGGAACCACCTTAACCGCTGTTTTAAGTTTACAGCCTGGCGCAAACAACATCGCTTTGGCTGGACAAAATGCGTGTGGTGTGGATCAAACAGACCTTAGGGTAACGTATCAAAATTGCATTGCACCCTCCATTTCCATTCAAAATCTTAATGAAACCGTAAGCCAAGGAATCTATCCTTTCACTGCAACAATTTCCAATATGCCAACCATGCAAGGGATTTCCTTAACGCTAAATGACCTTCCGATTCAGAATTTTAGTTATTCAAATGGCGTTTTGTTTGCAAATCTATCTTTGGCCAATGGCAGCAATTCGGTTAAAGTGACCGTTACCAATCCTTGTGGGACCCAAACCAAAACAGCACAAATCACTTATGATCACTGCCAGGTTCCTGTTATTACGGTAAGTTCGCCTACCAATGCCAGCGACGGAAACTATGTGTATTCTGCAAGCATTGCACACCTTGACAATACAGAAGGTATTTCATTTTCTTTCAATGGAACCAATGTGAATTACGAACTGAACAACGGGATACTTACTGCCAATGTCACCTTACAACCAGGATCGAATGCCTTTGTATTGTCGGTCATGAATAATTGTGGTTCCGACATCGAAAACACCAATGTTTCTTTTAGCAATTGTAACGCACCGGATGTACAGATTTCAGGAAGCATTCCTTCGGGAAGTACCACCGAAAGCGCCTCCGTATTGATAACGGTTAACATCGGTGGCTTTGACGCCAACACAACGTTACAAGTAACGAAAAACGGAAATATTGTCAATGGAATCAATGCAAACAATGGATTCATCAGCCAAAATGTAAACTTAAGCGAGGGCTTAACCACCCTTATCGTAACGGCAACCAATACGTGTGGTACGGATTCGAAAACGTATACCATTACACGATGTAAAGCACCAACCATTGTGCTTGTGAATCCCAATGTTGCCAGCCTAAATGTAACATCCGCCGCCTTTGTCATTAGCTTGGATTTACAAAACGTAAACAATACCAATCAAATTTCGCTTTCTCAAAACGGAACGTCTTTAACGGGGATGACCTTAGCGGGAAGCAGCATGAATTTACCTGTTATTCTGCAAGCCGGACCGAACAACTTCCAAGTGAATGTTAACACTGGCTGTGGTCGCGACCAAGAGTCCTTTGTAATCAATTACGTTGCAAACAACCAAAACCCCAACAACAATGGAGGCTCTATACCGCCAAACAACCAAGGACAAGGTTTTGGGAACAACGCAAACCAAGGCGATGGGCAACCCAATAATTCAGGGGGAAAAGCACCTTCAAATACGGATGGTAAAAACAACCCGACACCTGCCAAACCTGCACCTGTAACACCAACGCCGGCCCCTGCAAAACCGGCCCCTGCGCCAGTAAACCCTGCGCCTGCAAAACCAGCGCCTGCTCCCGCAAAACCAACACCTGCGGCTGCACCCACGGTTGACCCCAAAAAACCAGCGGAAATCGTTCCAAGCCCGGTTGTACCCCAACCTGGACAAGAACCTCCAGCAAAAGAAAGCAACAAAGTAAAAGGCGGAGGGAAATAAAGCAGGGTTATTTCGGAATGTGCTTTTTATAGTTCCTAGTAATTTGTAAATTCGCAACTTAAATTTTTAGGTCGTATGGCAATCATTGGAAAAATTAGAGAAAAATCTTGGTTATTGGTAGGAATCGTAGGACTTGCTATGATTGCATTCATATTGGAAAATTACAAAAGCATGTTCGGCTCCTCAGGAGGGAAATATGGGATTGGATTAGTGGATGGGGAAAAAGTAAACATCGATGTGTACAACAAGCTCAGCGAGCGTGTACAGCTTCAAGACAAAGACCAAAAAGCAAAGGAAGGAAAAGAGTTTACCGATGAGGACCTCAATGCTTCAAATGACAAAGCCTGGAATTTCATGGTGGATTCCACCTTGCTTTTCAGTGAATACCAATCTTTAAATTTGGAAGTAAGCGACAACGAATTCAATTCCTATTTAATGGCAACGGATGGTTTCAGCGTTTTACAAGACCTCAATCAGTTTTTTGTGGATTCTTTGACAGGAGCCATTTCCGAACAATCCATGCAAACGGGTCGACAAAAATTACAGCAAACGCTTAACCAACTGAAATCTGCTAAAGATGCCAAAGGTAAATCACAATGGGAAGGGACTAAAAAGTATTTCTTGGACCGCCGAAAAAATGAAAAATACTTCGCATTGGTAAGCCAAGGAATATATGTTACACAATTGGAAGCTAAAGAAGAATATAAAGCAAAAAAAGAAACCAAAACCATTTCCTTTGTTCAAAGGAAATACTCCGAAATCAACGACGCAGAAATCAAGGTAACAGACGAAGAGATTGAAGCCTATTACGATGAGCACAAAGGAGATAAGAAATTTTGGAACCGTACATCGAACAGAGAATTAAAAGTATTTGACATCGCCATCAGACCTTCTAAAACGGACACCTTGGCTTTTAATAAATTGATTGCCAAGCTTCGTACAGATTTCATGGCTTCAAAAAACGACTCGCTGATCATCATGAATGAAAGTGAGATGAAAATGTACCAACCCGGTGCGAGGGGAATTGCCGTTCCAGAAGGTCACCCTAAGGCAAATCAGTACATGACTTACCCAATGGACTATGATACAATTATAAAATTAACCCCAGTTGGACAATTGGTTGGTCCGTATCGCGTGGGGGATAAATTCTATTTGTCAAAACTATTAGGTTTTTCGCCTGCAAAACTAAAAGCAAGACACTTGCTAATCTCATTCAATGGATCTAAGGACGCCGCCATACTTGCCAAAAAGAAAGCTACCGCCGATTCAATCCTGAAGATCATTAACAAAGATAATTTTGCAATGATGGTTGCTAAATACAGCGAAGATCCAGGGTCAAAAGACAAAGGGGGAGAATACGCGGATTTCTTAGAAGGCGACATGGTGAAGGAATTTGGTTCTTATTGTGCAAATGCACCCATAGGAAAAATCAGCATCGTGAAAACGGAATTTGGTTACCACATCATGGAAGTCTTGGAAAGAGATCCAAATAAATTTCCAATTTTCGCAACGGTGGTTAAAACCTTCAAACCTTCGGAATTAACCATTGAAAACATGGAAAGCGAAGCCAATAATTTACTTTACAAAATCGATCAAAAAATCTCTAAGATTGATGACATCAGCAAAAAAATCGCTGCTTTTGATACTTTGGCAAGTAAATCGAAATACTTTGCAAGAGCCATTAGATTGGAGGACAATGACCCGAAGATTCTTGGGATGACAACACCCAATGCAACCGAACGTTTGTTGGAGCTTGCCTTTAATGAAGATGTTGAAGTGGGGAATGTTATTACGGCACCTTTACGTGATAAAGACAAATATGTAATCGCCATGGTATCTGCCATCCGTGAAAAAGGCGAACCTGAATTGGAAGACATCAGAGAGCTTTTGAAAAAAGAAATCATCGAGAACAAAAAAGCAAAGCGTTTAATGAATCAAATGGCTAAAACAAAAAATCTTCAAACGTTGGCGAAGAAAGGAAATACGGTTGTAGAACAGGCACAAATTACCTTTGCAAATCCTGCGATTGGTAATGCTGGTTTCGAACCTGAAATTGTCGGGGCATTGTTTTCTGGATTTGTGAAAAACGGTCAAACTACTTTGCCATTGCAAGGAAAGTCTGGCGTCTACGTCATCCGAGTGGTCAAAACTGAAAAAGCACCTTCTGTAGCGAACTACAAAGAAGAAAAAGACCAACTGACCACCATGATGAAAGGAAACATCCAAGGGCTTTTAATGGGTGCATTGCGCAAGAAAGCTGAAGTGGTAGACAACAGAAAATTGTTCCCTTCCATTCGTCCGTAAACGATAAGATTATTTGATAAAACCGTAAAACGGAATACAAAATTTTCCTATTTCTGGATCCTGTTGATAATAATCTGTAGATAAAATTTGGGCACCGCTCTTCATGGCAGATAAGAGCCGATGGTAGTCGTTTTTGCGTGCTTCAATGGTTCCTGCGTCTGTTCGTGTGCGTATCATATGATTCATGCTGAGTTCAAAAATTTGTTTTTCATTGCCCAGCGGGTTGTCCACGAGAACAAATACACCATTTTCATCTGTTGGATCTGAATACTTAAACGCATTTGCCTTTTCTGAAGGATACAGAGACAATCCATTTCCTTGGACAATCACAAAAACTTTTCCGCGCAACGCATACAATTGGGGCCATCCGGCTTTTGATATTCGTTCCTGATTTGAAAGATAATCCATGCGAAAATCAGATGCCTTAAACAGGGTGGGAATCATACTTCCGAATAGGGAATCCATCTGTTGCAATGCCCTTTTGTCAAATGAAATCGCTTTTTTACACCCAAAAATTCGTAAAATCGGCGCTTCATCCGCTAAAGAACTTCCCTTAAGCTCAATATTGACAAATATGGGCGCATGCGATGGGTTTTGCAAGCTCCATTGACCAATTTCTTCAAGTGCCATTTCCAAGGTTTGGTAATGTGTCTCATAATCGATGTCAGGAATGTGAAGCAACTTAAAACCGGTTTTACGCAACAAAGAATCGGAGGATTGCTTAACTTTTTGTTTTTTAATAAAAAGATTCAATGGATGCTTGTAATAAAGCCCTCCTTTTGGATCATTGTAAACATCCAATTCCAAACCTCGGATGTTAAAGTTCTCGAATTGTTCCCTAATCGGTAAGTGACCATAATTCAACTGGTACGGCTGATTGTCTTCACTCAAAAATTTAGAAAATCTATTTACAAAGGAATACGTGTTTTTCGAGGGCTTCACTTTGTAACTGTTGTGCGATGCCAATACACGAATTTGATTCATTGGAATGGAATCTTCGAGCGTTTGAGCGAGGTCAGTTTGAGGAAATAAAACTAAAAAAAGAATCAGCTTACTCAAAAAACAACCTGCCATTGATCCATTCATCGTCTAAAATTGATTTGTTTTTTTGGTAGAAGGCTATGGCGGATGCATTCCACGCAAGAACCTGCCAATCCATTCTTTTCACCCCAGCCTCTTTCGCGATTTCAACTATCTTGTTGAAGAGAACCTGCCCTATTCCACTCTTGCGATGCGTTTCTTTTACATACAAATCCTCAAGGTAAAGAATGGGGCCCTTCCAGGTAGAATAAGCAAAGTAATACAATGCAAAGGCGACGGGATTTTGATCCACTTCAGCTATCCATGCGTGACAAATCTGGCGTTCAAAAAGATCTTCATGTAAGGATTCTGGTGTATTTATTACCGCATACTCTTCTCGCTCAAAGATGGCTAATTCGACAATCATTTCATGAATGGCAAGTACATCGCTTGGCGTGGCAACACGAACTGTCATTATTGAACGCCTGCCAAATTAAACCTAAGCTTGATCCCTGTGTTAATGTTTCCGGTTGGATAACTGGTAGCCACTTTGGGTGTATTCAAATTTTGGTCGTAGAAATAGGACATCGTTAGGTTCTGTGTAAGGTTGTAGTCAATGTTCAATTTGAAGGAAATGATTTGTTGACCTGCCGTACCTTGGTTGGTGTTCTCCACAACTTTGCGAATGAGTGTAGAATTGTCACGGAAAGAGAAATTGATTCCCGCATTCAAATCGTTCGCAGGTAATTTTTTAATCAATTTAACTTTAACAATTTTGGTTTGCATCCCAATCACTATTTCATCCGATTTAACTTCTGTAATTTGATTGTTGTTTAAGGAAAGGGTCGCTTGACGATCCTTTTTATATTCAAATTTCGTTGTCAGTGCCTGCCCTAGGATGGTCCATGTAGCATCCATTCCGATGAGCGGTGAAAACTGTTCACTGATGGTAATGTTTTGAACTTGACGTTCAGAAATGATATTGTTATTGATGTCAAGTGCTGTTGGGTTGCCGTTGGCATCTACGGTGGCGCTCATGTTGGATTGCATTCCATTCATGGTAATGGTAGAATTGTACCCATGTCGAAGGACAAAGGATTTAACGAATTTTTTAGCGAAGTTCATTTTAGACAATCCGTTGTAAGTTATGCTCCAATTTGGCAGAGGCATGTTTTTGATTGGGTTGATGTTTTTTTCATTGACTTTACTGTTTCCATAGGCTGTAAGGAAAGATCCAATGACAACTTCTTGTTGACTTCCTGAATATCCGTCATAAAAACCTGAGGGAAGCATAGACGAATTGGGATTGGAAGCACCTACCAATTGGGATACACTTTGTCTATTGGCCAACATTTGGTTAAACACAGCCGAAGATTTGTCTTTGTTGTCACGAATGAATGCAGTACCCCACGTAATGGTGGAATAGGTTAAGTTCGCCGTTTCAAATTTACTTTGTCCTTCAAACTGTTGGGAGGTCTCATTCCACCTGAAGAACGATCCACTGTTCAAGCCATAATTACGGTTTAACTTCATTTCAATGTTGAGGTCCTTCAACGGTTCTAAGGTTCCCCTAAGATTTAACGTTGAGGAGTGGGTGGTTGCAAACTGCTTGTTTAAGTTTTCATTTTGGATAAGCCAACCATTGTCTACAGATTGTTGAGCAATGTTATAGCCATTTCCTCTTCCCCAAACATCGGTACCTTGTTTTCCAAAAACGAAACCTGCCATAGAGAGGTTGTTCGCGTTCATCCCTAAGACACTGGATTCTTGATTAAAACCTGGTAAAATGGTCCCGTCATTTACAGTATAGGTCCCAGATACATTCCTTACGGTCATCGTTAACCTTGCCAAGAAACCTACTGCTGGATTCACTTTCTTTTGTCTTCGCAACTCTTTCTTTTTCTTACGTTCAAATTTCCGAAGGACTTTCTCCCATTTTCTACGTTCCTTCTTGGTCATTTCTTCAACGGGTTTAGGAGGCTCAGGTGCCTTTTCCTCCACTTTTTTATTCCCTCCTGGGTTTGGTTTACCTCCTTGGCTGTCTTTTCCATTCAAGGCGCCTCTGGAATTTCTGCCATCGGAGAGGATTTTCTTAAAGAGGGGTATTTTATTGTATAAGGTTACAAAATTCGCCTGTGAAGTCAAGTTGATGCTACGGTTGTTTTGGATGGTATTTCCAAAATCTGTTTGCGCCAACGGAGCGCGTTGCCAATTGTAGGTACCTGTATATTTTGCGTTCAATGTGATCCAATCCGTGAGCGGGAATTTGTCAAATGGAACGGTATAGCTAACATTTACATTTTGGCTGTAATCCATGGTTCGACCAAAAGAACTCATTTGTGATCGAATGCTGTCCTTAAACTCTTGAAAGGCCATGACATCCTGTTTACGATCTACGCGGTGGTTTCCTTCAACAAAAATGGATTTATTCGTTGCGGTAAAGGAAGTCTTAAGGTTTTTGGTGAGGTCGTAGCCAATGCTGTAATTCCTAACCCAATCGAATTTTTTCAAAAATACTGGAGTGAATTCATAATTTGGAACCAAGTTGTTCCTTACTTGGCGTTCATTGTAAAGACGTAAGAGTTCATTTGTGAAGGTTATGTTTTTCGGCATCAGGTAGAAATTCATGTCCTTGACCAAGGCAAGCCATTTTGATTTTTGTACCGGTTTCCATTTCTTGAAAGGCTCTATCGGTTTTCCAGCGAAGGTATAGTTATAGTTTAGCGCTCCCGTGTAGTTTTTAGTTCGGTCGTAGTTTGTATTAAAATCTCGTTTCAAATTTTCTGAATAAGCATAACTAGCCGACCAATTTGACACCCTCCAAAAGGCAGGTTTAGCTCCGGCTTTGGCTTCTTTTCTTACATTGGTGAAATTATATGATTTTCTTTCATTGAAATCTTGACCGAGTTTTGCTCTTTCCTTGCGTGTCGCAATGTCATAATCTGCCAATTTGATATCTGGATTGAATGGGTCATATTCAGGATTGATGATGCTCAAGGAATAGCCATAGAAGAAAGGAAGGGATACCTTGGCTTGTTTGCCAAAAAACTGACCTAATTGGACGTTTGAATTCATATCAATGCCCATTTTGGCATTACGCTGACGTTCCTGCACACGGCTTTCAACGGAGCCCCAATTAATCCCTGAGTAATTTCCTGAAGCGGAGACGGTTGCGAAATCAGCTACTTGCAATTGGGCTTGCCCGACTGCGGCGCCTCCCCCATTGCTCACAAAATCGGTGAGTCTTAATTCATTTACCCAAACATTTACGCATTCTGCTTGCCCGTCATCTGGCCAAGTGTTGTTGGGATCTGATTGGAGTGGATTTCTAACACCAATCATAATGGTTTTAATGGATTGTAGATTTGGGGATCCTTTCACTTTAATTTTACGGTCAGCATTTGCGGGGTCATTTTTTGAATATTCAAAAAGGTTTGATACCCCAGCGGTTCCATCTTCCAACTTTTTGTTTCGTTCTTTTTTTAAATCAAGCAAGTGGTCGAAAACAATTTCGATGTCATTCATTGAAGGCCAAATGTCATCTGGAGAAGTTGCACCCCATTGCGTTTTATACAATGGAAGTTCGTATTCGTAGTAGTTGTCTACGAAATCGGTTCCAAGACGAACAAACATAGTCACCTCTTTGTCATTGAGAGGTATCATTGGATTAACCTCTTCGGCATGGACAAACATTTTCAGTTTTTTGTAGGTTCTCACATCGAAGACTACATTTTTATAAGCTGCGCGGGCATCTCCCTCCTGAAGGTTACAAATGTCCAAAACCAATGACTGTTCGTTCATTTGTCGTTGGTAGGTTTGGGAAGGGTCGATTTCACGCGTAATTCCTGGAGGAACTTCATATTTTATGGGTGTACGCTGGTCGTTTTCCTCTACATTCACGGCCGCGATGTTAAAGGTGGTAAGATTTGGATCGGGTTGAACGCTAATGCCCGGTTGGGTAAGGTCATTATAGTATCTTCTCCATTCGCCACGAATCAACTCTAAACGCGCAAAACGCATTTGAATTTGTTCGTCAAAGTCCTTCATGAAAATTCGCATGAAGCGAATGGACCTAAAATCTTGGATACCGTTGACCTTTTTTTGGAATTCTTTCAATGGAATTTTTACTTGGTACCATTTTTCAGTTTTATTCCCACTGTTATACACTTGAACATTGGTAATAAAATTTTTCCCTACAACCATGTCTCCAGGTCGGATGCTCATTTTATACTGGAAATAAGCTTCAGATTCTGAAAGGTTATTGTCTTGGTTGATATCCTCAAGATCCGGCATGTTGGTGGCTTGAGTGGGGTAACCAGCTGAATTGGCTGTGTCGGACATATTGGTGGTTGGAGAGTTTCCTTCCATCCCGTTGTAGCGTTTGTATCGTTCAAGAATATCTGCATTTGAAGCATCAAAATTGTCATCCAAATAATAATTATAATCATCATTGGATGGATCTTGAATCATTCTTGCTTTTGCTCCTGACGATAAATTTGGATTGTTTTGAACCCAACTCACAAAATTAGCATACGCAGATTGTTCGTCGGTGTCATTCCAACCATCCAAACCGATGTCTTGGTTTAAACGAGCCGCTGGATCTGTATCAAAGGCATTGACGACTACTTGTTCATTTGAAACGCGCGCCCATGCAGTTGTATCCACGTTGTCGGTGATGCTTGGTCCGAGTGGAGGTATTCCATTTTCATATTCTTTTCTAGAATCCGGAATCACATCTTCGGAGACGTTCCCAAGGTTAAAATACAAATCTCCACCGTTCATAAGGCTTGAAGAATCCGAATTTTCAGCATCTTGATTGAAAGGATCCAACACCCAAAACTGAATAAACTCGACATTGGCAGTTTCAAAATCATTGGTAGCCAATGAACGCATCACACCTCCCCATCGGTTTTCTGGATTGGTAAAGTATCCTGAGGTGTCTACGGTATTGGTGGTGTCATAATTGTACATTCCCCGTTCTTTGGGGTAATAAAAGAGGTCAAAAACGGTAATGTTGGGAATGGATCCATATTGCAATTGCTGGTTTGGAAAGATATCCACTTGATTGACCAACCTCATTCGACTGTCAGCGAGCATGGTTGCGTCTTGCTTTATGTGTTGAGGGGTAAGGTTATTGCTTTGATAAAACAAGGGGTCGATGCAGTACCAGGCCATTTTTGACCTTTTGAATCCAGCGCTGAGTGTGGAAGATGACGCTTCGGGAAACAAGTCGGGTTGACCTTGAGGGATGGAGGCCAAGCGCCAAGCGGTTGCAGATTTCAAGTCGATGGAGCTTTGACTGGCTTCAAAATCATCAACATAAGAGGTTCCAGACTTATTGATGACTTTGGGTTGGCCCGGAATCAAATATGCTACTTCCCCATTAAGCGAGAATGTTGACATTTGGTTGGTTGAGATGACAGGCAGAAGGTCCACTAATTTTGTCAGGAAGGGAACATCCGTACGAATGCTAAAATCAGCACCAAGGATATTATTTTTAAAAGGTTCACTGCCAAAATCTACTTTTTGGGTGACCGGTCTTTCAGACATTCTTACCCATGTCGCTCCGAATTTCATTTTGTCATTCAAACGGTATTGGTAATGTCCACCCATCATGGAGCGGGCCTGAAATCCAAAAACGGAATTGCTTTCAATTGAAATTTTAATCGGCGTATTTGATTCAAGAATTCCGGTATTCAGGATTTTCACGCGACCCAAATTATAGTCTACGGTATAGTCAACATTTTCGGTAAGTTTTATCCCGCCTGCGGTAACAGAAACGGCACCTTGTGGAACATTCAATGCGTTTAGGGGGATGTCTGAACTTACAGAAGATTGGAATTCTCCTTTAAAAATAAATCTGTTTTTACTTGGGATTTGCTGCGCTGCTGTTTTGGTTGAATCGTACAATTCATAAAACGCGATGCCATTGATGGTTTGCTGTGGAACGCCTATTTCAAGCATTCTTTTTGCGAGTGTTTTCCCAAAAGGTTCCACGGTGGTAAAATAAATCCGGCCATTTTTCCTGTTGATGGTTCCACCATTTTCAACCTTGGCGCCATTTACAATTAAGGGGACATAATCAAATACACCATCCGAGAAAGGTTGGTTGTTTTGGTTGATTTTATCCATATCGAGGAGGGTGACAATTTGTTTATCATCCAATCCGGCCATTGGAAATACGGGAAGGGGAACACTTGTGGAAGGATTGTTATAATAAATGTCCACTTTAAATCCAGTTTGGTCTACCTGATAGGCCCCAATGGAATAGACATTTTTCATCATGAGGTCCCAGATTTTATTCTGCGGACTCGTAATGGTTGGTTTGATAAGTTTTAGGATCAGCGCTTGTTGCCCACTTGCCCCATCGGTCGAGAACTCGCCTACTTGATAGGTTTGACCTCGATAGGTATATTCGTAGGAAACGGCTAAAACCTCATCGTTGTTGAGTGGGTTATTGAGTGAAATGTATCCCAATAATGCGTTGTAGGTGTATTCTTGGTCTGTTAACTTTCTGGCATTCTCAACCTTTTCATAGTCTTTGGCTTGTTGGAAAGGCCCTGGAGTGGATACTTGGGTATTCAGGACACTGACGGCATTGGCGAATCCGCGAATAAGGGGTTGATTGGCAGCCCAATTGTAGAGGCCATTTGCGGAGTTATCGGGATCTACTGCGGAAACGAATCCACCGGGATTTCCTTGACAATTTTGTGCTTTACCTTCTCCTAAGTCGGAAAAAGCCACGATGTTTCGGGTGTTTTCGGTATTGTTTGTTCTGTTGGTAACCCAAACTTCAATTCGTGTGATGTAACGGGTGGCATTGACCATTGGTAGATTTGCCATGGCCGAGTCATAATTTTGTTGGTGAAAAAGGTTTAGGAAATAGTGCCTATTTGCTTCATAATTATCTGCTGTCAATTCAAACTTTTGTACTTGTGATTTTCCAGCGATGTTGATTTCTTGCCTTTTTCCTTTAGACTGAGCCAAAATCAAATCGAAGGTAGACCTGCCAAATTTCAATTGGGTTTTCGCTCCGAACAGCGTTTGTGAACCTTGAATAAGCGAGGTAGGAAGGCTTAGGCTCACCATTCCGAGTGCGATTTTTTGGATGATTTGGTCCTCGTCTCCTGTGTGCTCCAACTTAGAAATGTTTTCAAAATCGAAGGCTGCTTGGGTATTGTATTTAGCGCCTATTTTTAATCGGGTACCAATTTGCCCCACGATGTCCATGTTAATGTTCTGTTGAAAATCAAAACGGGTAATGTTCCGTTGTTTCATGGGAAGGATTGGGTTGTCATACCTCGAATGGTTTACTCCCAATTGTACTTCTACATTTCCTTGCGGGCGAATGACGATTTCACCAGAACCAAAAATACTTTCAAAAACCTTACTTCCAATTTTAATGGGTAATTCAAAGGAGCGTCCAACTACGGATTCTTCTTCAATTTGCTGTTCCCAATTTTGGTCTTGAAACTGTGTGTTTTTATAATTCAGGTAATCTTGCATCGACATTGAGGTCGGATTTCGAAAAAGCAATCCTTCACCCAAGGTTTGTTTAAATACATAATGTCCTGTGGTCGGATCGTATTCAATGGTTTGATTTAAAGAGGAAGGGTCTCCAAGGTCGAATGGATATTGTTCGTTTTGAAAAGTGTTGTATGAATTCCCAAATGGAAAGGGGAGTTTTGGACCATTTTGCGCAAAAGAAATCATCACAAAAACAGGCATGAGGGTTCCAAGTAAACCCAACACCCATTTCTTAGAAAGAATATTTCTTATCTCAATGTTCACTATAAAACTTTTAGAGCCTCTTTAATTAAAACTTCCACAGATTCTTCCCCTGAATCTATTTTCTCCAAGGCTTTTTCTGTGGTTTTTCGATCGAATCCTAAAGAAACCAGGGCCGTTAACGCATCAAAACGATTCGTATTGTTTACAGCGGAAATATTTTGAGAAACTTCGGTGTATTTAAGGACTTTTCCTTTTAGGTCAATGATAACGCGTTGTGCTGTTTTCGCACCAATTCCTTTAACGCGTTGTATGGTTACAACATCTTCAGATTGAATGGCATGAGCAATTTCGGCAGGCACGAGAGAGGACAGCATAATCATGGCGATGTTGGGTCCAATTCCGGAAACAGAAATTAAATGATTGAACATTTCTCTTTCTTCTTTGGAAGAAAATCCATAGAGTATGTGGGCATCTTCGCGAACAATCAATCGGGTAAACAGTTTTAAATGCTCATCACTTCCAATCGAAGAAAAGGTGTTCAAAGAAATTTTCACTTCATAACCAATCCCACCGCAATCGAGCACCACTTCTGTTGGATTTTTCTCTATCAATTTACCTTGTAACTGTGCGATCATGTTTATTTGTTTTGGGCATCGACGACAGCAACCTTTACCATGTTTATTATTTCACGAACAGAGGCACCAAGTTGTACCACATGGATTGATTTCCTCAAACCGATTAAAATCGGTCCGATGGCATCACTGTCTGTCATTTGCTGCAGCAATTTATAGGAAATATTTCCCGCAGACAAATTTGGAAAGATAAGGGTATTGACTTCTTTGTTAACGAGGGAGGAAAACGGAAATTTCTCGTTTAACAATTCTGAATTCAATGCAAAATTTGCTTGTACTTCACCATCCACGATCAGGTTGGGTTGTTCTTCGTGAAGAATTTTTACCGCTTCTGCCATTTTATCGGCATCAGGACCTGGGGAGGAACCGAAATTCGAGTAACTCAAAAGTGCAATTTTTGGTTGCATTCTTAGCTTGCGAATGGTTTTAGCTACGTTGGTTGTGATTTCCGCGATTTGTTGTGCGCTAGGGTTTAAGTTAACCGTGGTATCGGCAAGGAACATTGGGCCTCTTTTGGTATTAAGGATGTACATACCTGAAACGGTTTTTACATCTTTTTCCAATCCAATGATTTGAAGAAGGGGCCGTACTGAGGACCTATAGCTGCGGGTTAAACCTGTAATCATTGCGTCGGCCATTCCTAAATCGACCATCATTGCACCGAAGTGGTTTCTTTCGCGCATTAATTTAACGGCTTCAAATTCGGTTAGACCTTTTCTTTTTCTGCGTTCGAAGAATTCTTTTCCAAAGGCAAGCCTTCTTTCTTCTTCTGTTTCTGCTTTGGGGTCAATAATGGTTACATCGGGCATTTCAACGCCATATTCTTCCATCAGATGGTTGATTGTATCCACATCCCCTAATAAAATTGGGAAGGCTACACCATCTTCATACGCCACTTGCGCCGCCTTAAGGATTTTGACATTGTCTGCTTCGGCAAACACAACGGTTTTGGGATTGCTTTGTGCTTTGGTGGTAATGTTTCTTACCAGTTTGTTATCCAGTCCTAACCTCGCTTTGAGTTCTTCTTCATATTTCTGCCAATCTTTGATTGGATTCTTTGCCACACCCGAATCAATGGCGGCTTTGGCTACGGCGGGTGCTACGTAGTAAATAAGTCTTGGGTCGAGGGGTTTTGGGATAATTTGATCTCTTCCAAAGGAAATGTTTTTTTCACCATAGGCTTCGATCACTTCTTCCGGGATGGTTTCTTTGGCAAGAGAGGCAATTGCTTTTACGGCAGCCAACTTCATCTCCTCATTGATGGTAGTTGCCCGAACATCAAGGGCACCTCTAAAAATGTAAGGAAAACCCAAAACGTTATTGACCTGATTCGGATGGTCTGAACGCCCCGTTGCCATAATGATGTCTTTTCGAACCGAGGTCGCTTCTTTGTAAGAAATTTCTGGATCAGGATTGGCCAACGCAAATACGATGGGATCCTTCGCCATTTTTTTTATCATTTCTTTGGTCACCAACCCTCCTTTTGACAAGCCCAAAAAGACGTCAGCACCTTTAAAAACCGTGTCAAATGGAATGTCTTTTTTATGGGTCGCGTAGTACGTTTTCATTTCATCCAAATCTGTACGTTCAGCATGCATAAGGCCTTTAGAGTCGTACATGAAAATATTGGAAACTTTCGCGCCGAGTGATACATACAATTTAGCACAGGAAAGGGCAGCTGCTCCCGCGCCTGAGACAACGATTTTTACCCTGTCGATTCTTTTTCTTGCCAATTCCAAGGCATTCAGTAATGCTGCAGCGGATATGATTGCGGTACCATGTTGGTCATCGTGCATAATTGGAATATCCAATTCTTCTTTCAATCTGCGTTCAATTTCAAACGCTTCAGGTGCTTTGATGTCCTCCAAGTTGATTCCTCCAAAAGTAGGCGCAATGGCTTTTACTGTTTGAATGAAAAGCTCTGGATCTTTGGCGTCTACTTCAATGTCAAAAACATCGATGTCTGCAAAGATTTTGAAAAGGAGTCCTTTTCCTTCCATTACTGGCTTTGACGCCAATGGTCCGATGTCGCCAAGGCCTAAAACAGCTGTGCCATTTGAGATTACGGCGACCAAATTTGATTTGCTTGTATACTTATAAACGTCGTCTTTATTCTCTGCAATTTTTAGACAAGGTTCGGCTACCCCAGGAGAATAGGCCAAGGAGAGGTCTCGTTGCGAAGAATAGGGTTTGGTAGGAACTACTTCAATTTTCCCTGGTCTACCCATCGAATGATAATCGAGCGCATCTTGTTTTCTAATTTTTGCCATGATTTTGTTTTAAACCTAAGTTTATGATTACAATCCTAACAGAACTTGAATGGGGTCTTTAGACCCGAAAAGCATTTTTTCTGGTTGTTCGAGCATTTCTTTGACCTTTACCAAGAACCCAACTGATTCTTTACCATCGATTATTCTGTGATCATAGGAAAGCGCTACGTACATAATCGGTCTGATTTCAACTTTCCCATTTATGGCCACGGGTCTTTCAACGATGTTATGCATGCCAAGAATGGCAGACTGTGGTGGGTTAATGATTGGGGTTGAGAGCATGGAACCGAAAACACCACCATTGGTGATGGTAAATGTCCCGCCTGTCATGTCCTCTGGGGTAATTTTTCCATCCCTGGCTTTAACTGCCAATCTTTTAATTTCCATTTCAATTTCGGCGAGTGAAAGTCTTTCGGCATTTCGAAGTACAGGAACCATAAGCCCTTTGGGGGAAGATACAGCGATTCCTATGTCAGCATAATCATGATAGATTACTTCATTCCCACTAATTTGACCATTCACAGCCGGAAAAAGATGTAGTGCTTCGGTCACCGCTTTTGTAAAAAAGGACATAAAACCAAGATTGACTGCGTGGTGTTTTGAAAACGCATCTTTGTATTTGGTTCTTAAATCCATAATCGGCTTCATGTCCACTTCATTAAAGGTCGTAAGCATTGCTGTTTCATTTTTTACAGCGACCAATCTTTCGGCGATTTTTCTGCGAAGCATGGACATTTTTTCCTTGGATTGATTTCGAGTACCTCCCCATCCTTGCATTTGGGTGGTACTAAATCCAGCGGACATTGCGTTCATAGCATCCGACTTGGTAATTCTCCCATCTTTTCCGGTGGCTTGAATTTGTTGTGCAGGAATGTTGTTTTCCGAAATAATTTTGGCTGCAGCAGGAGACGGCGTACCGGAAGCATAACTTTTAACAGGGTCAGGATTCGGTTTTGCAGCTTCTGCAACCACAGTTTCTACTTTTGGGGCTGCTTCTACGGTTTTTTCGACCTGTGCGGGCGCGGGCGCAGAAGTATCAATAAGGCAAACCACTTGTCCAACTTTAACTACATCTCCTTCAGCGGCTTTAAGGGAAATGATTCCGCTTTCTTCTGCGGGCAATTCCAGGGTTGCTTTGTCTGAATCCACTTCTGCAATGGCTTGGTCTTTCATCACATAATCGCCTTCAGCGACAAGCCATTGTGCGATTTCAACTTCAGATATGGATTCTCCCGGACTTGGGACCTTCATTTCAAGTATTGACATAGGTGTTATTTTTCAATGTTAATATTGGCGTAAACAAAAAGGGAATCAAATAATTTATTCAATCTTTTTTCGTGTAATTTTTTGGAACCTTCAGCAGAGGCGGCGGTAGCTTCCCTACAAATGCCGATGAGGTTCATGGTTTTCAGGTGAAGTGCCATAAAGCTCCAAGCCCCCATATTCGCGGGTTCTTCTTGTGCCCACAGCACATTCACGGGATTGTACTTTTCAAGGATGCTTTCCATTTGTTTAATGGGCAAAGGATACAATTGTTCGACACGTACAAAGGCCATGTTTTGAACGCCTAATTCCTTGGCTTTCAATTTCATTTCATAGTAGAATTTACCTGAACAGAAAACAACGGTATCCGTTTGGGCAACCGCAGCGGTAGGGTCATCCAACACTTCTTTAAACCCGCCTGTTTCGAGCTCTGCCAAAGTAGACGTTGCGTCAGGGTAACGGAGTAACATTTTAGGAGAGAAAACGATCAAGGGTTTTCTAAAATCTCTTTTGAGTTGTCTTCTCAGCAAATGGAAGTGATTTCCTGGTGTGGAGGTGTTGACCACTTGCATGTTAAGGTCGGCGCATTGCTGTAGGAACCTTTCCATTCTGCCACTGGAGTGTTCTGCCCCTTGGCCTTCATAGCCATGTGGAAGTAAAAGAACAAGTCCGCTTTGCGTTGCCCATTTATCCTCTCCTGCGGAAATAAACTGATCGATCATGATTTGCGCACCATTAAAGAAATCTCCAAATTGTGCTTCCCAAATGGTCAAACCACTTGGATTTGCCAGGGAGTAGCCATATTCAAAACCGAGTACCCCGTATTCAGAGAGCAAAGAATTGTAGATGTAGAATTTTGCTTGGTCATCTGAAAGCAGGTTCAGTGTTTCGATTTCTTCTTCAGAATCCTCAGTAATGACTACGGCATGTCGATGAGAGAAAGTTCCTCGTTCCACATCTTGTCCGGAAATCCGCACGCTGTGGCCTTCTGACAATAAGGTTGCATAAGCCAACATCTCTGCCGTTCCCCAATCTAATTTGTCATTTTTAATGGCGTTCCAACGGTCTTCGAAGATCTTTGAGATTTTTCGGAAATATTTTTTATTCTCTGGAAGCACGGATAATTTTTCACCGAGTGCCAAAAGTTTTTCGCGTGTTACGCCTGTAGGTGGTGACACTTCAAAATCTGCATCATTTGCATGACGGTAACCTTCCCAAGTTAGGCTTAAGAAATCAAATACTATGGCTTTTTCAGATTTACGTGAGGCATCAAATTCTGATTCGAGGAAGGTGTTGTATTCTGCTTCCATTCCTTTGGCTTCTGCATCGGTTAGGCTTCCTTCTTCAATCAGTTGTTTTTGGTAAATAACTTTGGGATTCGGGTGTTTGAGAATAATGTCGTACAATTTCGGCTGGGTAAATTTAGGTTCATCGCCCTCATTGTGACCATATTTACGATAGCAAAGGAGGTCAATAAAAACATCTCTTTTAAAAGTTTGGCGGTATTCAATTGCAATTTCCATGGCTTGCAAAACCGCTTCTATGTCATCCCCATTTACATGGAATACAGGACAAAGGGTGGTTTTAGCGATGTCGGTACAATAGGTGGAAGACCTTGCGTCCAAGTAATTGGTTGTAAAACCAACTTGGTTGTTTACCACAATGTGAATGGTTCCTCCGGTTTTATACCCATCTAACTGTGCCATTTGAATCGTTTCGTATACGATTCCTTGGGCGGCAATGGCGGCATCTCCATGGATCAGGACGGGACAAATTTTATCTTCTGAATGTAAGACGTGGTCTATCTTTGCCCTTGAAATTCCTTCTACTACGGTGTTTACAGCTTCTAAATGTGAAGGGTTTGGGGAAAGGGTGAGTCCCATTTGCTTCCCGTTATCCAGGGTAATGTGCGAGGTAAAACCTTGGTGGTATTTAACATCGCCATCGAAATGCGCATCAAATTCAAATTCTTTTCCTTCAAACTCGGAGAAGATATCTCTGGGTTGTTTTTGAAATATATTGGCCAAAGTATTCAGACGACCTCTGTGGGCCATTCCCATTACAAAATACTCAATTCCAAGTTCGGAACCTTTTTCAACCAAGGCGTCCAAAGCGGGTATTAAAGCCTCGCCTCCTTCGATGGAGAAGCGTTTTTGACCTACAAATTTTTTCCCTAAAAAAGCTTCAAAACCTGCGGCTTGGATAAGTTTAGCGAAGATTTTCTTTTTGCGGTTTTTATCAAAGGTGGGGCGGTTCTTAATTTCTATTTTGCTTTTAATCCATGAGATTCTCTCTGGATCACGCATGTAAACGAATTCTATCCCGATGGATTCACAATAGGTTTCTTGAAGATGCGCGATGATGTCTTGTAGGGTACTTTGGCCGATGCCAACCTCACTGCCTGCTTGAAAAACATTTGTCAAATCCGAAGCAGTCAATCCAAAGTTCTCGATGTCTAAGGTTGGGGAATACTTCCTTCGCTCCCTAACTGGATTTGTTTTCGTGAAAAGGTGTCCCCTGGTACGATATCCATTGATTAAGTTGAGTACTTTGAATTCTTTTTGAAAATTCTCTGGAACAGCATCTCCTTGGGAATAAGAGGTTTGTGCGAACTCAAATCCTTCGAAAAATTTCTTCCATCCTACATCTACGTTGTCAGGATTTTGTTTGTATTGAGTATATAAAAACTCGATTGCGTTTACATCCGCGTTGCCTACATAAGTAACTTTGTCCATGTTGTATTCTGGAATTAAAGGTTCGCAAAGTTATCAATTTGTAGGGAAAAAGCACAAGAAAAACCAATAAATGCAATCGTTCAAATGCGTTTAACTTGTCCGACTCTTCAAAACCTTGATTCCGAAAAATACCGCTGAAACAATCATCACGAGTCCGCCAATGGGTGTGATTGGACCTAAGAAACTGGCCTTAAGCCCCAAAAGGTGAAAAATTACCAGGCCATAGATGGATCCCGAAAATAACAACAATCCTCCCCAAAGCCCGAGGAGGTAAGGTTTGAGACGAAAAGTGAAGAATTGAGCTCCAACAGAAATGACAAGGGTAAAAAGGGCAATGTAGATTTGATAACGTACTGCCGTTTCGAAAGCATTGTACATTTTTAAGGAAGCCACCTTACTCAGGCTGTGCGCACCAAAAGCCCCCAAAACGATAGAAAACGCAAAAATAAAAATGGAGAATGAGGCCGCCTTGCTATTCATAACATAGTCTAATTAAAATTATTTTGCTGCTTTTGAGGAAAACTCTACAATGAAAGATGCAATTGCAAATATTAAAAAATTAAGCGAGAGCAACATTACGCTCTGTTCAAATATAATCCGATTTTAAAACCCAGTTTTCTAAATTCCTCCATTTTATTCAACACACTTTATTTAATCTCCTTAAAACTGATTAATTTCCTGTTTTTTTCGTCCCAAAGTTTGTATCTTAGGCATTTGAGCGATGACCAAAACGTCAGTGGCTTTTCTATTTGAAACAAAGGGTTTTCATCATAGCATTTTTTCAGTTTATAATTGGGGATGGCGGGGCATAAATGATGAATGTGATGGATGCAAACATTACCTGTAAACCACTGTAATATTTTAGGGAGTTTTAGGTAAGAACTTCCCTTCAATGACATAGTTTTAAAATCCCACTCTTTTTGTCTTTCCCAAACTGTATCTTCAAAAGTATGTTGTACGTAGAATAACCATGCTCCGTGCCCAGCAGCTACAAATAGAATTGGTAATTGAATTTTAATAAAAGGCACAAGACCAATCCAATGCGACATAATTACCACGGCTAAAATTAATCCTAAAGTAGTTAGATGTGTATAGACTTTTTCTTTAACAGATCTATCTTTCGGTGGAAAGCGGAATATAATTAGAAACAAAATTAGTGGGCCAATAAAGAAGAGAATTAATGGATTACGATATAGTTTGTATAGTTGCTTTTGCCAAGGCTTAAAATTCTTGTATTCTTCTACGGTAAATGTTCGTACATCCCCAACGCCTTTTCTGTCTAAATTCCCCACTGTTGCGTGATGAATTCGGTGATCTTCTTGCCATTTATGGTATGGAGTGAATAAAAAGCCTGCCGCGATAATTCCCATTACACGATTTGCTCTTTCTGATACGAAGAAAGAACCATGGCTACAATCGTGAAATATAATAAATATGCGCATTAGAAAACCTGCTGCAATGATGGAGAGTCCTATGGTAAGCCAATATGAAATAGCCAATGAATAATACATGGCGACCCAAAGCCCAAAATAGGGTAGGAAAGAATTAGCCACTTGACCCCAACTTTTAATTAGATTAGGTTTATTGTAGCCCTTTATAATCTTAAGCCAGGGTCTTTGTTCTCTTTGATTTTTTTCTTTTTTCTCGCTCATTTTGAATTTTTAAATTAACAATGATTGATAAATAGGTCTGCGGTAGTTGTTTATAATTAATACTTGTTAGGATAATTAGTACCTTTTTTTAATACTTCAAAGATGAATGATTTGTACTTAGTAGTCTTACTGAATTGAGCAACTATGAAACTACTCGTTGCGTTTTTCGCAAATTCTTACCTCTAGGTATAGAACATCAAGCAGCTTGGCTAAAAAAAAATAAAATACTTGAAAATTTGGGAGCATAGAAAATGACTTACAATCTAAAGTTAGCGAGAAACAATTTATTTCAAAGAAATAGGATCCGATTTTTTCATCCGGAAGCCACCTTACTCTGGCTATGCGCACCAAAAGCCCCCAAAACGATAGAAAACGCAAAAATAAAAATGGAGAATGAGGCCGCCTTGCTATTCTTAACTTGGATTTGTCCAAAAGTATATATCTTCGTTCACAATTCTTAGCCACAATGCAAAAAAAATTCCTCGGACTCCTTCTTACTTTCGGGTTGTTGCTTGGTTGTTCTGGCAACAAGTCTGGTGAAATTCAAAGCGATGATGATTCCTATTATCAATTCATGGAAGTGGATCTGAGCCACTATGATTTAGGTGCATCCCTTTTTATTCCTGATGAAACGGCTGGCATTGGCGCGTCTTTCAAGACAAAAATTGTTCACGACGAGGATTTTACATGGAAAATATCTGCCGGACCGAACTTTGAATTGTTCATAGAAGATTGGGGCGATAATTCTGAACGAATGAAGGAATTCAAAGCGACATTGAAAAAGAACGACATCTTTGAGGTGACCATCCTCAAGGATGAAGGAGATTGCATTGTTTACAAAAGGGAATTGCTAAAAAACATCAACACGCCAAAATACAAGCATATATCGTATCATGTGTATGGACTTAAAAAATTGGGCGATTATTATTACGAACTTAAAAACAAAGAATCAGGCGATGGAAAAGAGGTGGTTGAACTCATGGCTAAATCCATTCGATCTTTTAAACTGAAAACAAAATGATGAACCGATCAGAAGTCATTGAGGCATTATCGAATGTGTATGAATCAGAATCTAAGCAAGACATTGTAAGTGCCAACTTGGTGCAAGAGATTGATATACAGGAGGGCGCACTTTCCCTTCAAGTTTACAGCACGAATCCTGCCTTACATGCAAGGAAAAAATTAGAAGAGACCATTGTTTCAGCCTTGAGAAATGCGTTTGGAAACGAAGTTAAGGTATCGTGTCGGGTCCAAGCTTTAAGTGGAGAACAAAGAAAAACGCGTAGAACCATCTTGCCCGAGGTGAAGCACATTGTCGCCATTGCCTCTGGAAAGGGAGGGGTTGGAAAGTCGACCTTAACGGCAAACTTAGCTGCAGGCTTGGCAAAGCAAGGATATACGGTAGGGTTAATCGACGCAGACATTTACGGTCCTTCGATGCCAACCATGTTTGATGTTGAAGGACAGCGTCCCAACATGGTTTCAGTGGATGGAAAATCCTTAATTGAACCCATCCTAAGCCACGGTGTGAAGTTGCTTTCCATTGGATTTTTTACCGACCCGAACAATGCAGTGGTTTGGCGTGGGCCCATGGCATCAAAAGCGCTCACACAAATGATTACCGAAGGAAATTGGGGCGCACTTGATTTTTTGCTGATTGATTTACCTCCGGGAACTGGAGACATACACCTCTCGTTGGTTCAAACCTTACCTTTGGATGGGGTTGTCATCATAAGCACACCGCAAGCAGTAGCGTTGGCAGATGCTAAAAGGGGCATTAACATGTTTAAGGTTGATGGCATGAATGTTCCCATTTTAGGGATTGTAGAAAACATGGCTTGGTTTACCCCTGAGGAGCTCCCCGACCACAAATATTATATTTTCGGTAGAGATGGTGCTAAAAATTTAGCCGAAGGCATGGACATTCATTTTATGGGAGCCATTCCTTTGATCCAAAGCATCCGAGAGTCTGGCGATGTGGGCAGGCCTGCAGTCTTGCAAGAAGGCACTTTGGTAGCCTTGGCATTTGAAGATTTAGTTCATAACTTCGTAGCGCGTATTTTCGACGTAAGCAACAAAAATGATTGACATGAAATCCATCGAGGGAAAGGTAAAGGACGCAATTTCTCAAATCCGTCCCTTTTTGAACGACGATGGCGGAGACGTTGAATTGGTGGAAATAACTGCTGACTTTGTTGTGAAGGTGAGGCTAACAGGTTCTTGTCAAGATTGTTCCATGCGCAACTCAACGTTGAAAGGTGGCATCGAAGAAACCGTCAAAAGAGCGGTTCCAGAAATCTCTGCAGTAGAATCTATTTAATTTCTACAGGTATTTTATCATTATATTTTTAGGTTCTGTAAAAAACCGCAGCGCTTCCCACCCGCCTTCTCGTCCAACCCCTGAGGCTTTCACGCCACCGAAAGGCGTTCTAAGGTCTCTTACGAGCCATGCATTCACCCAAACAATCCCCATTTCCAAGCGATCCGCAACGCGATGCGCGGTGTTAAGGTCCTTTGTCCAAACCGATGCTGCCAAGCCATATTTCGTATCATTTGCCAACCCAATTACTTCCGCTTCGGTATCGAAAGGCATCAAGGTAACCAAGGGTCCAAAAACTTCTTCTTGGTTAATGCGGCATTGGTTGGGCAGGTTTTCAAAAACAGTAGGTTCTATGTAATAACCGTTTTCATGGGGGGCGTCAAGGTGGATTCTATTTCCGCCTGCCAATAAAATGCCCCCTTCGGATTTAGCCAAAGCAATGTAGCCAAGTATTTTTTCCATGTGTGAATGAGAAACTACGGCACCTAATTGTGCGGAAGGATCACTCGGGTAACTGGTTTTTGCAGACTTAACACGTTTTACAAACGCCTCTTTAAACGCGTCATAAATGCTTGCATGGATAAAAATCCGAGAGCCACAAAGGCAAATTTGACCTTGGTTGGAGAAAGAAGATTTAAATACTTCATTTACTGTTTGTTGGACATCACAATCTGGAAAAACAACCGTTGGGTTTTTTCCTCCGAGTTCCAAGCTTAATTTTTTAAACATGGGTGCGGCAATTCGCGCAATGTTCTCCCCTGTTGTTGTCCCTCCGGTGAAGGAAATGGCTTTAATTTTTGGATGGGCAACCATTGCGCTCCCAATGTTGGCTCCGAGGCCGTGAACAATGTTCAAAACCCCAGGAGGTAATCCGGCTTCTGTCGCCACTTCTCCAAGTAAAAACGCTGTGTAAGGTGTGATTTCACTGGGTTTGGCAATTACGCAATTCCCTGCGGCCAAAGCGGGGGCGATTTTCCATGAAAAAAGATACAGTGGAAGGTTCCAAGGCGAAATACATCCTACGATGCCAATGGGACGTCGGGTGGTAAAATTGATTCCTACTTGTTCCATATAGTGAGATTCCGAAGCGAAATGTTCGATGGCCGTAGCAAAAAAATGAAAATTCGAGATGGCACGCGGAATGTCTACATGTGCGGCGAGTTTTTCGGGTTTGCCATTGTCCCTGGATTCTGCCTTTACAAATGCATCCATTCTGTCTTCGATGCCTTTCGCAAGCTTAAGCAAGATGGCACTTCTCTCATTTAGGGGTAGGTTTGACCACAGTGGGAATGCTTTTTCGGCTGCAAGGACAGCAGTCTCGAGGTCCTTTTCATCTGAATCAGGAATTTGTGCATACACCTTTCCCGTTGCGGGTTCAAAATTATCAAGGTACTTTCCTTGAAGGGGTGCATGAAAGCCTCCGTCGATGTAATTTTTAAGTATTTCCATTTATTCTACAACTTAGTATTTGTTCAATTTTCCTTTTTCTCGTGCATCAATTCCTTCCTTCATCCACATTGGCATGGGTTCATCTTTAAGATAGTGGTCAAAAAACTGTCTCATTCTTATGCTTAGGTCTATTTTATTCGGCAATTTGGTCAAATTGTGGTCATCGTCATTGTAGTTTAACATCCAACAGGGTTTTCCCAACCTTCGCAAACCCGTATAAAGTTCAATGCTTTGATACCATGGAACAGCACCATCTTTATCATTTGCCATTACGAGCAGGGGCGTATTGACCTTTGGTAAGTGAAAGATTGGAGAGTTTTCCATATATAAGTCTGGGCGTTCCCACATGGTTGCTCCAATTCTGCTTTGGGTTGATTCATATTGAAACTGACGATTCAATCCACTCCCCCAACGAATACCTCCATAGGCGGAGAACATGTTGCTAACGGGCGCTCCGGCCATTGCGGCCTTATAGCGATTGGTCATCGTAACGAGTTGGGCGGTTTGATACCCTCCCCAACTTTGTCCTTGTAATCCCATTCGCATAGAATCGATCGAATAATTTTTAAGCATGTAATCGGTTCCACTCATAATGCAATCATAGGCTCCTTTGGCCGGATACCCTGGTTTATACCGAACATCTGGAATCAATACGACATATCCTGCCGATGCATATTCGGTTGGATTGATTGTGCTGGCTGTAGGGGCCGGGCCACGATAACTGTGTAAGTTATCTCCGTTCAGTTCATAATAATATACCAAGAGTGGATATTTTTTAGTGGCGTCATAATTCTCCGGTTTGTATACGATTCCTTCTAACTCGAATCCATTATAACCCTTCCACCGAATGAGTTCTGAAGTCGCCCAATTGTATTCAGTCTGTTGAGGATTTGCACATGAGGCTCTTTTAAAAATACCAAAGGTACCACCGACCTCAACATCAGGAAAATGATCTACCCGCATGCGACGAAGCACATACACAGAAGTATCTTTTGCTTTAGTTAAAGACAAAACTTTGTAATCACCCCGATCAAACAACTTAAAAATAAACATAGGAGTTGCATTCCAAATAGAGACATTTTTTGTCTCGCGATTTCTTGCTTGTAAATACCCACTATTCCAAGACACATT
>Ga0114976_10000124_pt1 | contig 42576 bp, 81 predicted proteins | sample S_130805_EF_Meta_FD_87319 | JGI IMG/M metagenome (GOLD analysis project Ga0114976, IMG submission 87319) | Freshwater microbial communities from Lake Simoncouche, Canada to study carbon cycling - S_130805_EF_MetaG | ecosystem: Environmental > Aquatic > Freshwater > Lake | place: Lake... | reverse complement strand
TGAAGATCGCAACAAGCAAGGCTTCAACTGGAACAATCTGATGCTACAGCGTTGGACTGATCACAACGGTGATGAACATCGTGTCAAGGATGATTATGAACGCAACAAGACGCTGATTGATCTCCGAGCGCAACCGGCAGAAATCAAGACTGCGGTCGATAGTGTTATCAAAGAGAATGTGCGTACAACTACGACACCGCAGGTAGGCATTCATCTTATGAAGTTCTGTGGCAAGTACGAACTCACGAAGATTTCGGAGCAGGCTGAGACTTATTCAAAGTGGCTCAACAACCCATATAAAGGAATTCTGAATGCCGATTGATCCTGTTCTTCTCTGTAAAGACTGCATTCACTCTCGTATTTCTACTTACGCCAAATACAGCAGTTATATTTTCGAGTGGAAGGCTCCGAAATCACATTGGTATAAGTGCGCTAAAACCTTTGAACCGGGGCATGAAATTATTGATCCGGTTACCGGTTATGAAAAAGTTAAGGCTAAAATGACTTACTGTGAAATATCACGTAAGCATGGTGATTGCGGACCTACTGCAAAGTACTGGAAGCCGAAGCATAAGAAAGATTTATTTAAAATGTTGACAAAGGAATCATATGACTGAACTAGTCGCAAAACCAATCGTTAAGAACCAGTTTTGGATCGTCACTGACGGTAACAAGAAGGTCGGCAATATCGAAGCTAACAACGCTGGATACGGTGTTCAGCTTAATGGCACTTCGTTGCAATTCAACAACACTGATGAGTTGAAGAAGAAAACTCATATTCGATTTGAACCTATCAAGTCAAACAATACGAAGGCTTCACTTCCGTATCCTGAGTATCCTACTACTTCTCGCATCTATAACTCACTTTTTGATGTTAAGCGAGGACTACATCTTTTCACTAAGACACGTAAATCTAAGTGTCAACATGCAGCAGGTTGGTTTGTGATGGATCAAAACGGCGTCAAGGTTGTTGTTTTTTGTCCCAAATACATCTTTATCCAACGTTATCCGTACTCCGGTCCCTACAAAACGGAAGCGGAAGCGACAGTTCAGATAAATACATAATGATGCATATCAACCGATTCATGGATAAGATGACCGTAGCAGACGGTAAACAAAGCAAAGATTTAGTTTTGCCCATGACGGATGCCCGCGGATTGCGTGATGATATCATTAGGTTGCTTTCAGATTTACATGAGATGTCTAAGAATAAAAATCAAGATGAGGTACTCCAAGTCGAAATTAGAGGCGGGTCATTCAAGTGAGTAGAACCCAACCTAATGTACTGCTAGAGTATGTAGACAAGAATACCTACAAGTGTGACCAGATTGTAGAGGCAGCAGGCATTTGGGCCGTGTTCTATGATGATCAACCTATCAATCTCAAGTCTTCTCATTATCTCGCAAATGATGCTGCTCCAAAGTATAAAAAGACTAGCTTCTCCAATCCAGGACATGCTAGAAATCTTTGCCGTAAGTTGAATGCACAGTTCAAGACAGACAAGTTTACTGTCGTCTTCATGAATTCGGGACGCACAGTTTATCCCGATGACTTATCCTAAAACTAAAACTGAAATTGTCAAGACTATCCTGACTGAAACTCAGGATGATCCTGATTTTCCTTGGAACAATCATGAACCTGACAAGCTGATATTTGAATGGTTTGTCACAGGAAGAAGGGGAGAAGGTCTTAGACTAACTGATGTTGGTGCTTCTGCCTTCACAAAAGCAAACATTGCTCACTACACGTTTGACCTTAAGCAGGACTCTAAATCGTTCTTACCTGCAAAGAATTGGGAAAGTTATGCTATGCTTCTAAACAAGAAGATACATTGTCCTTATTATATAGGTGTGAGCATCGATGAGAAGAAAAAGAAAAAACCATATATTAGAATCTACGATCACAAGATTGCTATGCTCATGACATTATACGGTACAGTAGATGACTATTTGGAATCAGTAAAATAGTATTATTTTATGTTCGCACTTGCAGCATAAATAAACTCGTAGCACGTTGCTACTCACACACACAGGAGAAACAAATGAAGAATATCGCAGTGAGCCTTTTAATGGCTCTAACTCTATCAACACCGGCACTTGCTGCTAACCCCGCTCGATTTGAAAGAATGGACCTTGATAAGGATGGTTTTGTCACACTAGACGAAGCTAACACTGTCTGTAAGGTAAAGCCTAGCATCTTCAAGTATGCAGATGAAAACTCCGATGGCAAGTTGTCGAGCAAAGAACTTCGCAGTCACTTTTCTCTTTTTCAACGTTGCTGATAGGAGAATAATAACATGATTAAGAATTTCATCGATAATACTATTGACGCCTTTCAAACTTCAAAGAAAATCTTTGTTGATACGGTAGTTAAACACGAAGGTCTTGCATCTTCTCTCAACAAATTTGTTGATACACAGACTGCATACACCAAGAAGGCAGTTGATGGTGCGTTTGAGGTCAGTCAGGACCTTTATAAGGTTGTCACTGATAAAGCATTCTATACCGATCTAGTAAAGAATGCACAAGATAGCGTACAAACTATTTTCCCTAAAAAGGAAAAGTAATATAAATGATTAAGAATTTTTTCAAAAAGTTATTGGAGATTTGGCTCCAAGGACTGTACATCAATGGACGAAATGAAGTAGATAGACAGGAGTCTATGATGTTGGTAATAAGAAGTTTTAATCAAAAAGATCGATCTTTATAATCGATTACGTTAATATAAATAGGAAATACTAATGAATATTATTGCATACATCGGACTAGTTAATATTGCTATTCCGTTTGGTTTAATGTTGATGGATGAAATAAAAACGTCCATCGGAGGACACAATGGATAACAAACTACCGAGTTTACCTGAAGTAAAATTTAACAAGAACGGATATGAAATCCGTACTGATATTCTTTCAATGGCAAAGTCACTTGTAGCTGAAGAATATCATGCCAAGTATATGGGATGGGAAGTAACGCAACAGCGTGACCCAAAGACCGGGCAGCTTGTCACTACAGTAGGTATGCCGGAGTTTCCAGGGTTAGAGAAGGTTCTCGAAACTGCACAGAAGATGTACGATTTCGTAAACAACCCAACTAAGAAGTAATCTTTATCAACGGGGAGAAAATGCCTGATTCGTCAGGCATTTTTTTTTGGATAAAAAAGGTTGACATTGACTCTGATTTTGTTATGCTGAGTGTATAGCAAGGAGATAGCAAATGGCACAAGTTAATGTTAAGTTTCGTGTTCACGGTGTAGATTCAGAGCGTGGTTGGGGCCGCGAATATTGGCACGTTGATTTCGATACCCGTCCCGAAGCTGAAAAGTTTATGGCAGACACTAATGCTAAGAACACTGCTACGTATGCCCCTGACTTCTACAGCCAAGCAAATAGCATCGAAATGATCGAAGCATAAAAATCGTACCCGAGGTCATTTTTCGGTTGACTTCGGGTACCCATTTTGCTATAAAGAATACATCAAGAGCAAACAGAGAGATTGATATGTTTTACGTTGTTATTAGTGAAGATGGTTTTTGCTACATTCCTACTGTCACGATTGTTGACCATGCCAACATCAAGTCATATCGCGGCAAGACGCTACCAAGTGTTGTTAGTCGCAATCTTGTAGCTAACGTGCTTGATCGCGGTACTGCTATTTTTGATTGCAGCAACGCACGGGAAGCCCTGAACCTAGCGTGTGATATCTATAAGAAGATGCCCCGCTATCGTCGTCAGATTGGGTATCTTACTGATACTAAGAACCCTGACGTTGTTCGCTATAAGGGTATGCACTCTAAGGGTGCTGGTATCTGGGAATCAGAAGTCGCTGACAAGTATCTCTAAAGGAGAAATATAATGTCACTGGATGTTTATCTGACTGCTGTTCGCCCGACTGAGGTATACAGCCGCAACATCACGCACAATCTGAACAAGATGGCTATGGAAGCTGGCATCTACGAGGCCCTGTGGCGTCCCGAGGAGATCGGTATCGTTCGTGCTGACCAATTGATTGAACCTCTGACGGTTGGATTGGAAAAGCTGAAGGCGGATCCTGAACACTATCAGAAGTTCAATGCCCCCAGCGGTTGGGGAATGTACGAACACTTCGTTCCTTTCGTTGAGGACTACCTGCAGGCCTGTAAGGAAAACCCAGACGCAGAAGTCAACGTAAGTCGTTGATTCGTAAGAGCCAAAATAATTCACTTTTTGGTGAAAAAAGGCTTGACTTCGGGTACCCGATTTGCTATTATACATCATAAGCTGAGAAAAAGGAACTGAACATGTCGAACGAATTGAAGCAGTATCTTGATCGTGCTAACACTCTGGGCAAGCTTTTCGGTGAGAAGGAGTACGACCTCAACAGTGCTGTTGATCGTCGGCGCCTCGCTGAGAAGCTGGATTGCGATCTTAGCCCTGAGAATCTGTCCTGCGACGGCGAACTGCGCGGTGAGGCACTTAAGCGTAAGTACACTCTGTTGACTCGTGCGCTCAAGCAGCTTGAAGCCCTTGAGGATCATGAACTGAAACATGCGATGTTCAAGTAAGTCTTGAGTTTTTCTTAAAATCGTTTACACACTGAAAAAAGGAAATTTGTATGGTTAGCGTTATTGTTGCTTTCATTTTTGGAATGGTTGTGATGGACTTTATGTGGGCCTACAAGATGGGCATCCCTCAGGCCATGTGGCGTCGTTGGAAAAATCGCAAGCCTCGCATTTAAGGCTTGACTTCTTCGCAAAGAAGTAGTAGATTAAGATCATAGATTGAAGCAAAGGAACTAGTACATGGCTCGTTATCAGGCTCCTAAGATTTCTTACTCGACCATCGAAGTGTTTGCTGCTGCTTGCGCTGCCCAGCGTATCAACGGTGAATACCTCAAGGACGACAAAAATCTTTATAATGCTGACGGGCATGTTGCTATGACTTTGAATATCGCCAACAAGAAGCTGACTTCTAAGTTTCTGCAAGGCGATTTTGAAATCACTGATGAGGATCGTGAACAGGGGCAAGAAGTACGTCAGTACTGCCACTCTCTTACGTTCAAGATCCTGCAGGGAAAGACTCTGAGTGACTTTGAGCAGACCATGCTCAAGATTGCTGACAAAGAGACGGTTGACAGTTTCTATGACATTGCTGTTGTTTCGTCTCTCCCTGCTTCGTATGAGCGTTCTAAGGCTCGGCTTGAGCAGAGCAATCGTCTCCGCGATCATCAGGGCTGTCTGAATCAGGCAGAGGGTACTAAGGTCGATCTTGAAATCGAAGTCGTGCGCTGCAACTATAGCAATAACTGGGACACTTATTATGTCACTGCTATTGTTGAAAATGCTGTAGTGTTTTTTGCGTTTCGTGATCAGATTGAAATTGGTTCTAAGATCCGTGTCAAGGGTAAGGTTAAATCCCACAAGGAAGATCGTACTCAACTTAGCCACGTGAAGATTGTATAAGAGTTAACCTTAAGCGTCTGTGAGTCCCGAGTGGTCTTTCGTATATTGGGTCTCCCTTAAATGGGTTGTAAATTCCCTAGGTGGACTGACTCACAGACGCTTATTTTTTAGGTTTTAATCATTCCCGATTGGAACAAAAATAATGCAGTGGGTTCGTGAACATAGCAAGCCGTATAAGCTGGAGCTGAAATACAAGCCCGGCTATGATGTTTGGAAAGAAGTGCAAGATACCCTGTGGGAAGCCAAAGACTGGTGCAAGCAGAACAAGATGATGATTTGGGACGACGGATTGTTCTATATCCGGTTCACCAATGATCGTGATCTTGCTTGGTTCCTGTTGAGGTGGTCATGAAAATTAGCAATGTTAAATCGGTGTATAACGGTAATCAATGGGTCCGTGTCAAAAGAGTCGTACCAAAGTTTGTTTGGCGTGATTGGCGTCCTGCAGGATACACGGACGATCTTGGCATTATTGCTGATCGTAATCAATGGGTAGATGAAGTAACAGGCGGGTACTATTCAGAAATTGACCCGCAAGATTATCATGCTATACGAGACTGGTGTGAACAAACTTTAACACAAGGTGACTGGTGCACCGGTATCTACTATATTATCCTACAGAATGAAGAAGATGTTGTTTGGTTTCTTTTGAGGTGGTCATAATGCAAATCGCAATCGCAGATACTACAGGTAATGTTTCTCTTTGGTGCAGTGTTAATAGCATCAATGAAGATGGTTCCATTGACTTTGATGTTATCAACGGTGCCTGGCGCGGACGTTATAATAACGGCAAGGTATTCATTGAATACACTAAGGCTACTATTCCCGGCTTTCTTGTTTGGGTAGGTAGTCGAGGTGGAAACTACAATGATGTTATTCCGATGATTCAGGAAGAGATTGACAACCCCGACTATGTGATGACGCAACTTGATCAGTATGTTGCTCCTGTCAGGGAAGTTGACGAAGATGAATGGGATGATATTCCTTTCTAAGCGAGGATAACATGGATTACAAATTTATCGGTTGGTGTCGTGCAGATAATCACGATAAGGTCTGGGGCGTGATTGCACTCCATTCAGATTCTTACGTAACCTTTTGGGGACGCCGAGGCTCAAAGCTACAAACTAAGATTAGCAATGATCTATACTCTGTCAATGACCTAATCTATAAAAAGCAGTTGAAGGGCTACAAGAGCATTCAACGTGATGAGATTGATGAGGTTTATCCTGAGTTCCAATCTGATCTAGAGAAGACTGCCCTTTGGGCGATGCTTAAGGCTTGACTTTCGTTTGTCTTGGCTGTATAGTGACTACATAAACTAAAGGAAACACATGTCTGCATCTTGGATTCAAAAGTTATCTGAAAGCGATTCTCGCCTTCATAAAGAAGATGTTATTCTTCAAGCACTGACTGCTACAAAGTTAGGAAATGATATCTCCTCGCGGTTTCTGCGAGGACTAAACGTATGCTATAATCCATTCGTGACGTTTGGTGTGAAGCAGATTACCGAACGTGTGGTTTTTGATGACACCGAAGTTGACCACGAGAATCCTTGGGAAGAATACTTCGACTTGCTAGGCAGGTTGGCTAAACGTGAGTTGACTGGTAACGCTGCTCGTGATGCTATCGAAGATATAAGTATGCGTTTTGACAGCGTTGAATGGAATTCGTTCTGTGCCCCTATCCTTCGTAGGGATATGCGGGTCGGCGTCAGCGAAAAGACGATCAACAAGATTTGCAAAAAGACTGAATACGAAATTCCCGTATTCGGGTGCCAGCTTGCTACTAACAGCGAAGGTCGCCCTGAAATGCGCGGCACAAAGCGTCTTGAGCCGAAACTAGACGGTGTGCGTGTTATTATGATCGTGCAGCCTGATCCGTATCTACCCGTAAATAGTTCGGTATTTTGCTATAGTCGTAACGGCAAGGTGTTTGACAACTTCTCACACATTGAAGAACAAGTCCGAGACAATGTTCAGGAGCTTATCGCTGCTGCTGATAAAGTAAATGATATGCAGAGCGGAATTCTCAAGCAAGGATTTGTCCTTGACGGAGAAGTTGTAGGAAACACTTTCCAAGAACTGATGCGTCAGGCTCGTCGTAAAGAAAACGTCAATGCTACTGATAGCGTATTCCACGTATTTGATGTTCTTCCGCTTGCTGACTTTCAACGCGGTCACTGGAATGCACAGTTGAGCAAGCGTATTGCTTTGCTTGAAGCGATGCAATCTGCATTTGCTAAGATGCCTAACGCTGAACTTCTCCCTCATCTTCAAGTTGATCTTGATACAAGCGAGGGTAATAACCAGCTTGAGCGTTATGCTAAGGATATGGTTAATGCAGGATTCGAAGGCATCATGATCAAGAATCTTGATGCACCTTATCTCTGTAAGCGTAGCACTGATTGGATGAAGTGGAAGCCTACTATCACTGTTGATCTTCAAGTGATCGGGCTTGAAGAAGGTACTGGTCGCAATAAGGGTCGGCTTGGCGCATTGGTCTGCAATGGTGTTGATGATGGTAAGGAGATCACTGTCAACGCTGGTTCTGGATTCAGTGACACAGAGCGTGACAGTCTTTGGGAAGATCGTAATCTGATTGTAGGTCGCACTGTCGAGATTCTTGCTGACGCTGTTACGCAGAATCAAGATGGTACATATTCGTTGCGCTTTCCGCGCTTCGTTCGTTTTAGGGATGATAAGTGATTATGATTAGACTGTTACAACTCCTTTGGTCTGGCTGCTGGCACAAATGGGAGACCATGAGAGAATGTGATCTGACCAGCGGCGGTGATAGAGGCAGTAGAGTCTATCTCCGTTGCACTCATTGTGGCACATGGAAGAAAAAGGATTTGATATGATGAAGGAGAAGAGTAATGAATATACAACCTAAAGATACTAGCCGAGGACATTTTCTCGTCAGTCTTGTAAAGAGTCTTGTACGCATCGTTGCAGGTACTGCCCTATTGCTAGGGGGAACCGGTTGGATCGCTGTTGCAGGTGCTGCCCTTATCGTAGCAGAAGTATTAGGTATTGTAGAAGAGGTCGTGTAAAATAATGTATTTGCTTATAGCCTTTATGTTGTTGGTAGTATTTGCCTACTTTGCAATTTGGATTGATGATCATCTTGAAATAGATAATCTTGTTTTCACTTTCATTATTGGGTTTGTTGCCTGTGGAATGTGGCCATTGACGATTGGACTAGCTGCACTGTTCGTGCCTCTATATCTAATTGCTCGTTGGGGTGCAAAGCGTAGAGGTGATTTCTGATGGAAGACGATGATGAGGATATGGAGAAGATAACAGCCGAATGGTCTGAAAAACTGTTGGGTCTTCATCATACATTTGAAGACGGTGATAGCATTGAAGTCACTCAAGTAAGACGCAGAGACACTGGTCCCTGGGTCACTTTTAATGTCAGACAAGGTCCAGGAATCCCGAGAAAGTTGCTTATGGGTATTGATGAATTCCTTGGAACGTACGGCCATTTATTCATCAAAGAGGAAGATAGTTAAGGGACAATAGCATAAATAGAAGATGACCATGTTTAGAAAAATATTCAGTTTTGCAACCGTTACTCTATTGGTTGCCATTGCACTAAGCTCCGTCGCAGCCTGGTATTCTATACTGGGCCTGACTGCAATCTTTGCCGCCGCCGTTGTCCCAATCATTATTATGGGTGGTTCACTAGAACTAGCTAAAGTAGTCACCACAGTTTGGCTGCACCGATATTGGAACAGATGCGGTTGGGGAATGAAACTCTACCTTGTGCCTGCCGTCGTTGCTCTTGCATTGCTGACTAGCATGGGTATCTTTGGCTTTTTGTCAAAGGCTCACAGTGATCAATCGTTAGTTAGCGGTGACGTTGGTGCTAAGGTTGTCATTTATGATGAAAAGATCAAGACAGCTAGAGACAACATTGACGCCAATCGCAAAGCATTACAACAAATGGATGCTCAGGTCGACCAGCTATTAGGTCGTACTACTGATGACAAGGGCGCTAACCGTGCTGTGCAAGTCCGTAGACAACAACGTGCAGAGCGCACCAGACTGCAAACCGAAATTGCAGCAGAACAAGAAATTATCACTAAGCTGAACGAGGAAGCTGCCCCTATTCGTGCAGAAATACGTAAGGTAGAAGCAGAAGTTGGTCCAATCAAGTATATTGCTGCGATGATATACGGGGATAACCCTGATTCAAATCTCTTAGAACGTGCTGTGCGTTGGGTAATCATTCTCATCGTGCTAGTGTTTGATCCTCTAGCTCTCATGCTCATGCTAGCTGCACAGAGCGGCTATAAATGGGATGAAGAAGACTTAGCAAAACGAGAAGACGAAGAAGAAAAAATTGAAGAATTCCTAGAAACTAACACTGATGAAATACTCAATGAATTAGAACAGGAAGAAGTCGTTAAGGAGAGCGAAGATGATGAAGTTGTATTACCAACTGATGCTGGTGCAAATGAAGATGATAGAGAACATTACGTTCAAGCACATAGCACCGATGCAGATGAGGATGTTCCTGAACTGGAACCAGTCGAAGATCAGAATCCAGAATCAAATAGAGAAGTCGTAACCGAAGGGGTAACACTTCACGAAATTCAAGATGGTTATTACGACTTCGAAGGCAAGTCTATGAGCAAGGCTGCGCTGTTAGGGATGCGTCCCGAATTGTTTTCTGCTAAACCTGACAGTGAGCAGAGCAGTACTAATTTTGGAACCGAGTTTCCTAGATTTGCGAAGAAGTCTGATATATTCGTTCGTGTAGATGTTCTTCCTAACAAAGTTTTTAAATTTGATGGTTACAAGTGGATTGAAATCAACAAAGAAACTAGTGACTCGTACTTATATGATGAAGAATATATTCGTCACCTTGTAAGCAAGCTTGCATCAGGTGAGTACGATGTTGACTTGCTTTCAGAAAACGAAAAAGCACAAATCGAAGAATATCTTCAACGCAATCAATCCCAAGATAAGTAATATGTATGACTGATAAGAAGTTACACCATTGTTCTTTCTGCGGAAACCACAAAGACCAAGTAAAAAAATTAATAGTAAGTGAAGATGTTTCTATTTGCAGTGGATGTATCTCATTATGCACCCAACTTCTGGATGAAGAGAAAATCGAAGGGACACCGGAGATACAACCCAAATCCTTCGATGCTTATAGCATTAAGGAACATCTGGATCAGCTAGTTATCGGGCAAGACTCGGCTAAAGAGGTACTGGCAGTCGCAATCTCTAATCACTACAAGCGAATCAATCACCCTCCCAAGAACCTTGAGATTCAGAAGGGTAACGTATTATTGATTGGTCCAACTGGATCAGGTAAGACACTACTAGCTAGATCAGTCGCAAAGTATCTTAACGTACCTTTTGTCGTAGCAGATGCTACTAGCCTTACCGAAGCAGGTTATGTAGGCGAAGACGTAGAGAGTATGATTTCGATGCTCCTTGCATTAGCAGACAATGATGTTAGCAAAGCAGAGCGTGGAATCGTGTTTATCGATGAAATTGATAAGATTGCCCGCAAGAGCGAAAGTACTAGCATTACTCGTGATGTAAGCGGTGAGGGTGTTCAGCAAGCACTGTTAAAGCTAGTAGAAGGTACCAAGTGCAGAGTAAGTGTTGCGGGGAAGCGCAAGCATCCGCAGGGAGAATCAATCGAAGTTGATACTAAAAACATTCTATTCATCGCAGGCGGCGCATTCGTTGGACTTGATACTGTCATCAAGTCGAGGACTCAAGGAACCTCAATCGGTTTCGGTGCCGAGGTAAAGTCCAAAAGCGAAAAGCCTAATATCAATCAAGTAACACCCGATGATCTAACTCGTTTCGGAATGATTCCTGAATTCATCGGTAGATTCACCACTACAATCACGCTACAAGAACTGACCCTAGCGCAACTGATCGAAGTCTTAACTGATATCAAGAATAGCTTTATTCAACAGTATGCTTATTTGTTTTCGATTGATGGCATCAATCTCTCGTTCACAGAACAAGCTATTGAAAAGGTTGCACAGAACTGCATAGACCTAAAGACAGGTGCCCGAGGTCTTCATACTGAAATCGAACGTATCCTAATGCCACACATGTTCCATATCAAGAAGTATAAAGAGAACAATCTAACTGAATTGGTTATTGACGTAGAACATATCGATAACCCGAAATCTATCTTTTAGTCCCTAAATACTATTATTTTTTGCGAAATCGTAGTAGTATAAATATTAACGTAGATGCTCGTTAATGAGGTCTACTTTAAAATAGTCTTGCTTAATAAAGGAGATAAAACATGACTAATAATCAACTAACCCTTCGTTCCATCGACATTCCGTCGATTCATAAGTTTGCTGTAGGATTCGATAACGTCTTTGACGAACTTCTACGAATCAATGCACAGCAATCAAACGGTACAAATTATCCCCCATACAACATAGTAAAGCATGATGACGATCACTTCGCCATTGAACTTGCTGTGGCTGGTTTTAAAGTCGGGGATGTCTCTATCACAGTAGAGAAGAATCTTCTCACTATCAAGGGTGAGCAAACGCAGAGTCTTGATGAACTGTTAGAAACGGAGGTCGAATACTTGCATCGCGGCATTTCAGCCCGCAGTTTCTCTCGCACATTTACTTTAGCAGAACATGTTGAGGTAACGGGGGCAGCAGCAGAGAATGGTATTCTCAAGATTGATCTTGAGCGTAAGGTTCCTGACGAGCAAAAGCCCAAAACAATTGCTATTTCGTATAATAAATAGTAGAAGAAGTAGTACAGTGCTTGCAGTCATCGTGGCTGCAAGCACTCATTCAAAGGAAAAATACAATGGCAAATGCAGAACCAAAAGCTAAGATTCGACCAAACATTGCTCTTAAGGAGCCGCCTTTGTTCAAGGTCATCTACATGAATGATGAACACACCTCAATGGAATTTGTGATTGAAAGCCTATGTGAGTATTTCAACTACAATCCAGACACTGCTACGCAGATTACCGTAGATGTTCACGAACATGGTAGTGCAGTTGTTGCAGTCTTGCCTTATGAAATTGCAGAGCAAAAGGGAATTGAAGTAACACTTGATGCTCGGGCCCAGGGATATCCTCTTCAAATCAAAGTTGAAGCAGAATCAGACTGATAGTGTTATTCTCTTAGCCCAATAAGGTTGCTTATAAGGGCGGGGATTGTTGACATAATTTACATTACCTAAGTAAGTGTCAACCATCTTATCATAGGTTCCAAATACCCAATGCGTTACTTTGTGTTCAGTGTCGATTTTTAACGTAGCGTGTAAGGGTATTTGGGCCTCTGTTACTTCAGGGGTTTCTTTGAAGTACAAATCTGGATGAGGCACTGCGTTAGTCACGACAATCACTTTCGTGATATCTAGATGCTTTTGAAGTTTTTCAATCGATTTATATAGATACGTTGTATCTTCTTCTCTCGACGCTGCTTCCATTAAGTTTTCTAATGTTAGATTATCAGTGTCAGCATTAGTCCATCCGTTAGCACCAATGATAGCAATTCCGTCAATCATCACTACATGATGATGTAATATACAAACATTAGGAATAGGAAGAGTTAAGTTCATCAACTCTTCCGTCCTAGTCTGGATGTCAGCGGCAGTCTTATACTCTAACATTCCTGGAACGAAAAACACACCTTGATAACAAGTGCCAAGATGTGCTAACGTTTGAAGCGTAGTTCTCAAATCAGAACTAATGTTGCCTGTTACAATACAGTACAAACTAGACGCTTTGTTTTCCCAATTGAAGCTATCTTCAGGTGATAGGTTTAACTCACCTAGTATGTCAAAGCCGATATCCTGCATCTTTAATTAGATTACTTTACGATCTTAATCTTAGGCTTCTTGACGACCGGTGCTGCTGCTTCTGCAACATCATCAGACTTCTTTGGTGTAGCCTTCTTTGCGGTCTTTGCTTTAGGAGCTGCGGCCTTAGCAGCCTTCTTAACTTCTGCTACAGCAACTTCAACTTTAGCTTCGACGGCTTTGACCTCAACTACAACTTCTTCCTTGAGGTCAAGTACTGCTTGTTCTACATTGCCCTTATTGGCCTTGTACTTCTTATAAAATTCATAGCCAATTGCAAGTACTACTACTGCGGCTAAGAGAGCTAGTGCGATTTCCATGTGTTTCTCCTATGATATATGGTATCCGTATAGTATTTATATGATAACGCTAACCGAAAGAATAAATACTTGATGCGTGATATTATAGACACATTAGAACTTATTAACGAAAGCACGGGACTAGCGGGTAGAAGAACGGGTGACGTTTTTCGCAACGAAGCCGGTGATGAGATTACCTTTGACAACATAATGTTTGTCCCTGAACAGGGAGGAAAACTAGAGGATAAGGATCTAGATGATGCCCTCATTTCTGTTGACGATAATGTCCAATGGCTTAACAATCGCACCGGTCGTACAGGAGGGTATGCTATTGCTACCTTCAATGGTCCCGACGGTCCCTTATATTTTGGTAGATATTTAGAAAATGTCAAGGCTAACTTTGTGTCTAACTATGTTCCTAATCAAGTAGCAGGATATAAACTTGCCACGAAGACTGCATTGAAATCTCAAGCAGGTTTGACTCCGCAAGAACTTCTAACAGAAAAGACAGACCTAACAGTAAACGATATCATTACTCAGCTTTCAGTAAGCTTGGGCACTAACAATCCGCTTTATGCAGTTGCATATAAGCTGGCTACAGGTGAACCACTTCCAATGACTTTTGCTGCTCCACCTGGAGTTAGCTTCTCTGCATTTAGAGATTACTTCTGTGAAATTTTACAACCCATTGCACTCCAAAGAGGACAGTATACAGGAAATGCAGGTGAAGCTGCTGAAATCTTTTTAGGCGGCAGCTTTGATGGTACACTAATCTCATTTGATTTCAGCAAGACCGCTGGATTGAGTGATAGTACAATGGCTAACGAAGACGGTAAGTATATAAAGGTTAGCAGCAAGGGCGGTACCGGTGCAACTGCTAGTACAAAGAATCTCATCATTAGCATTGATGAACTTGCACATACCCCTAACGGTAAAAAGCTACTTGAGGATCATCCCGAAGTTGTAGAAATGCTTCGTGAGATAGCTGCATTAGGTCAAGTAGGTGCTCCTCTTGGTTTAGGAGTTAAGTTTGACATCATCGATGATGAAGACGCTGCACAGATTCGTGACTTAAAAGATACCCCGCCTGTCAAAGCAGATAAGATCGATGATCTTGGGTTGAGTGATAATCTTGTAAGGTTAGCTAAATCTAGAAAGCCCGACAATCCAGAAAGAATCAGTCTGTACTTCCATCTAATCGCAGCAATAGCACACAAAGTTGCAAAGGAAGTAAACGAGACTACTGGATTCAGTAAGGCAGCGGCAGACATTCTTAATAACGGTGCATTAGTACAAGTTTATACCAAGGCCAAGGAAGGCAAGGAAACTTGGACACTGGATGAATTCACTACTGTTTATCCCGGTAATAGCATCAGGGGAGTTTATCTATCAGCTTCCAAAACGTACTACAGCACAGGCATCAAGGGTAACTTCACGTTCAAGATTGATCGTGGTAAGGGAGTACCCGAAGACGATAAACCGGGTGAAATGAGAGCTAAGAGAGTTCCTACAGATAAGGACTTTGAGAAGAAAGCTGCCGATATTGCTTTGGGTAGAGAAAAGCCCAAAGAAAGAATTCCTTCTAAAATGGGTGACGTTGGTCGTGCGTTACGAAAGTAATAGGTAACCAAACGTGTTGCTTTTAGTACAAAGATAGTCTATTGTTGTTATATCATTAAGAAGGATATTACATGAGCCTAGTCCCAATCGTACTCGAACAAACCAGCCGCGGTGAACGCAGCTACGACATTTACTCACGCTTGCTTAGGGATCGTGTCATTTTGCTTGAAGGCGAAGTGCATGACCAGATGGCTAACTTGATTGTTGCCCAGCTTCTCTATCTTGAATCAGAAGATTCGGATAAGGATATTTCTCTCTACATTAACAGCCCTGGTGGAAGTGTCACTGCTGGTATGGCAATCTATGACACTATGCAGTTTATCAAGCCGGAAATCACTACGATTGTGATGGGTCAGGCCTGTTCGATGGGGTCGCTTCTTGCACAAGCAGGTGCACCCGGTAAGCGAATGATGCTTCCACATGCTCGTCACATGATTCACCAGCCCTCAGGTGGCGCACGTGGTCAGGCAACTGACATGTTGATTCAAGTCAATGAAATCCTCGCAATGAAGAAGTCATTGACCGAAATCTACGTTCGTCACAATTCAGTTGGCAAGACCTATGATGTGTTGGCAGCAGATATGGAACGTGATTATTTCATGTCTGCCCAAGAAGCACTTGACTACGGTCTAATTGATAAGATCGTTGATAAGCGAGTCTAACGTATATTGTGTGATTTTCAAAGTATAAAAGATACAATAAATGAAGACTGATACCAATATTGATAAAATTCAAAATGTACTACTTGATAATAGCATCCACTTTTTAGTAGGTGAAATCACTAGTGAAAATATCAATGAAGCTATCAAATGGATCACCTTTGAAAATCTCACTAAAAAATCAAAGACGCTAACTCTATACATAAACAGTGAGGGCGGTGACTTATATCAAGCGTTTGCATTAATTGACGTTATGAATAAGAGTCACCGCCCTATCAAGACTATAGGGTTAGGAAGTATAATGAGTGCTGCGTTCTTGATTTTTGCTTGCGGCACTAAGGGACAGCGTTACATTGCTCCTAACACAGGTATAATGTGTCATCAGTTTAGTGGTGTGGTAGAAAATAAGTACCATGACATCAAAGCCCAGATGGTAGAGAATGAACTATGTAATGAGCGGATGCTTAATGTTTTGATCAGGGCTACTGGTAAATCTAAATCATTCGTTCAACAACGTCTATTACCCCCTAGCGATGTATACCTGACAGCAGATGATGCTATTTCTTATGGAATCGCGGATAAGCTGTTCGAATAGGGTTGACATAGCATATATTAATATGATAGCGTAATAAATACTACTTTAATAGGGAGGGCTGATATGAATTCATATCGTACAGTAACAAAAATTGGATCTCCCGGATCTAGTAAAGAACTAGATTATGTAGTAAATATTTACCACAAAGGTAAGTTTAAAGTTGCATATCGTTATAGAGACTGGACCGAAGACGCAGTATACAAAGAGCTTGATCTTCTCAGGATAAGGTTTAGTGATAGCAATGGGTACCTAATTAAGTTGTAAGTCATTGATTTATAAGAGCCAAAAATAATTCACTTTTTGGCGAAAAAAAGGTTGACTTCGGGTATCCGATTTGCTATTATACATCATAAGCTGAGAAAACGGAGACAGACATGATCATTCAAGTTCATCACACTGTTCATAACGAACTCACCGGTAACCCTGAAGGACACGAGCATATCGCTAACGTGATCATTGCAGGTTCCCCCATCAACATCAACGAGGCTCTTGAGTACGCTTATCGCTGGACTCAGAACATCGAAGGTTCGTGGTCGATGGAGCCCAATGATAACCCCGATTATAACCCTGCTGTTGAAGTTGTCAAACCGCTTCGCACTTGGTCGGACGGTCGGGCGATGGGTCATCGTTCTTCGATGATGTATGATCGTATGATTGTCGATGGTATCACTTACGAAGTTTCTGCTTTTGGTTTTCGTGAAATGGAGATTGCATAATGTCAAAGAAATATGATGAACGTCACGGCGGTCCGTATGATCGCGGGTCTGCTGATAGCTACTATCGTCGGGGATATCGCCCTCACTATTACGTAGGTGCTACTATGATGTCCGACAAGGTTGAGAAGGATCAGATGACCCCTGAGGAAATCGAAGCCTACACAGCGGGTTATGATGCCAACGAAGAAGACGGTAACTTTAAGGATTGGGGTTAAGATTATGGAAGTTCTTAAGAAGATTGCTGAAGGTGTTTTCAGCTTTGGAATGCTTGTGTTCTTGATATTCGCAGGATTCGCATTTCTACTGTACGCTACGTTTACCGCAGAATATGAGCGCAGTGAGCAGACTCGCCGGAAGACCGAAGCCTGCTACGAGCGGGCTATGGTCCTCGTCAACACTGACGCCGGTCAGCGGTGTGTGGATCCTCGCTCACTTGTGAAGGTGAAATAATATGTTTTATTTGATTGTTTCGTTTGCCATTTTGGCATATCGAGTGTATAAGGCAGCTCAAACCGACTTCACATTCGGACCAGAACATAGATTTCGGAAAGAGAATGAGATCAATGCCGATAAAGTAGTCATGTATGCAGTCACTACGGTAATCATCTCTGTATTTTGGATTTTTGTATTGCCTTGCTATGGCTTCTGGCTGCTCGGTAAACGTTTTAAGAAAGAGGCGAAGTAAATGAGTTTTTGGTTGATTGTTTTCCTATTCACAAGTGACGGTGAGTTCCACGAAAAAAGTAGCTATGAGACTGCTTCCAAAGAACAATGTGTTTCTATGGCAGGGGATGAAGCCCGCAAGTTGGTCAACTCCCAGATGCAGATGCAATTCTACTGTGTGAGCAACGATCATTATACGGGTAGGTCAATCGATGATGGTATTCCGCTTGACTAAATTTAACCGTTCAAGCTGGTAAAAAAAAATCGTACCTTAGGTCATTTTTTGGTTGACTTCGGATACCCTTTTTGCTATATTGAATCATAGACAGAAACGAACGAACGGAGATACGAACATGATCTACACTCTCAAGATTTATCGTTATGATCGTCGCTGCAAGAGTGGTGAACGCTTCGTCAAGTCCTACGAGTATGACCGTAAGGACGATGCTTCGATGGATCGTGAAGTCAATGCGCTTCGCGGCTGTGGCTACTTTGACGATATGTTCCGCATCGAATATGCTCCCAAGTTCATCACTGTCAAGAACATGATTAGCGGCAAGGATGTGCAGATTGCTGCTGACACGCCTTGGAACTGCCGCCCCGACTCTGAATCCTACTGGAGCGCATAAAATGGTAACCGATATTGATCACGCCCTGCGTATCGTCCAGAAGATGGCGAAGGAACGCTGCAAGACTACCGGCGATGTCCTTAACGAATTTCTCAAGTATGTAGAGAATAACGAGGTCAATCATTTTTGGCCTGACGAAAACACAGCATGTCTGATGCTGCTTAAGCGGCGAGTTAATCAGTAATGCTGCATTATATCCCTTCAAAAATTACTATCTATAAGGAAAATAAAATGGAAACTGTTGCTAAGATTATCGGCCTCGCCATCGTAGGTATTGCCGCTATTATTGTTCTTGGGCTTATTCTTAGCCTGCCGGTCATGTGGCTTTGGAATGCCTGTCTCGTTGCTGCTGTTCCTGGCATCAAGGAAATTGGATGGCTCCAAGCTTGGGGCATTCTGATTCTGTGCGGATTGCTCTTTAAGAACTCGTCTAGTTCATCTAATTCATCTTCTAACTAAAAGTATTGCCCTGATAGTTCTCTGTCAGGGCATTATTTTGGGTGGTTTGGTCATAGTTTTTTATTGACATCAGTTCGTTCTTAGTGCATAATACATATATTGTGATAAGCAGGAGATTGATATGAACCGTGTTGTTGAGAATGGAAATGTAGCTGTGTTGTATTCTCCGGGATACGGCGCGGGTTGGTATTCGTGGAACGATTGTGAAGCTCTGTTATTTGATCCTGTCATTGTTGAAATGGTCCGTAACGACCGCAATGATGAGATTGAGTCGTATGTTGCCCGTGCATATCCTGAATTGAACGTCTACTGCGGCGGTGCCGAAACATTGACTGTCGCATGGATTCCTATCGGTGAACGTTTTCAAATTGATGAATATGACGGTGCTGAATCTGTCATCCTCGAATCCGAAGAAGTCTGGATTACTGCATAATGTATATTCTAATCGTTCTCGCTACTATGACTAATCTCGGTACTTATCCTACTCAGGCCCGCTGTGAGGCTGCTGTGCGTAGTGTCTATGAGCAACGTCTTGACCCGTATCGTTTGTTGTCTAAGGCTGCATTGAAGTCCCTGCTAGACAACCAAATGCGGTACGTTGCCCCAACCGAGTACCTCTGCCGAAAAATTTAGATTTTCGGATAAATATGTTCGTACTAGACTACAAAAAGGATAAACGGTATGGACATATTAGGACAACTCAAGGGTATGCTTGCTGAGGCTGACGGTAAACTTAGCAACAAGCGTGTTATCACCTTATCAAGCACGGTAATGCTCATAGTAGCGTTTGTAGCCAATGTGTTTATGAATAAGCATATTGACGATAACATCTTAAACGCTATCATGTTCGTTATCATTGGTGGTATGGGTATCACAGGTATGGAAAAGTTTGCCCCTAAAATAACTGATCAACTTAAAAAATAACGCTTGACATTCCCTCGTTTTGGACGTATACTGAATCTATAAGTTCAAGACGAGGTTTGTTTATGGATATGCTCATAGTCGGCAACGAAGTCACTATCAAAGTTGAAAATGTATTGTGGCCCGTGCGGGACCGATACGCTGGTGGCGTTGCCGGTCCTGAGTTCAATGTCTATACCGGAACTATCATGCGTGAGAAGTGGTTTGGTGCTGATGAGATTGGCATTACTACCGGCGATCCTCGCTTCCCGTTTCGTCGCATTCAGCGCCAGCGTATTGTAGCAGTCAACGAGAAGACTGTAGACTATACTCCTGTCAAGTCTGATCGTATTGAAATCACTGTGCAGGGTTCTAAGGGCAACACGTATGTTGTCACTAAAGAAAACGGCAAGGCTTCTTGCACTTGTGCTGGTTTTCAGTTCCGTAAGACTTGCAAGCACTCTCAAGAAGTACTAGTATGAACGCTGCAAAAGAAAACACATTCAGAGCATTGAGGGAAGAAGAATTACTTGTGACTAATTTTTGGTGTAGGTTTGGTTGGCATACGTGGACCAAATATCGTGAACCCGAAATCGTGCGTGAGGGTATCTACAAATTGAAAATTCAAGAACGTAGATGCGGGTATTGTAATGTCACCAATCGTAAAGTCTTGAATAAGGATTATTAATCAATGTCAATGCATCTTGTAGGTCCTTATCTGACCACTACCAATTACAGCAAGCGCAAGACTAAGATGACTGCTGCCAAACAAGCTAAGTTACAAGAGCAGTGGCATAAGCATAACAAGTGGCTAAAGAGCATTCGCTTGCCCAAAATTACCTTTGAGGAATATGAAGACTATATCACTGGTAAAAAGAGGGCTCCTATCAAGGCTGCTATTAAAAGTCCCTTTGACACAAAGGCTTACGTGAGAGAGACTCCAAATTATCCTAGCCTTAACACTGATCTTAAAGACCTTAAGGAATCATGTGCTAAGAGAGAAGAAATGAAGTATACTGGTACTTTGGTCAAGGGCATCGCAACTATGCACAAGAGCAATGCTGTTCCTGTCATCGATCAGAAGCAGATGGAAGAAATCTCTAGGATGCGTCGAGGTTAAACTAAGAGGTAATTATGCGTAAAGAACTTGATGAATTGCTGTGTGTGAAGTACCCTAAGATTTTCAGGGACCGAAACGCACCCATGAATCAAACCTGCATGTGTTGGGGATTCGATTGTGGTGATGGATGGTTCAACATCATTGACATGCTTTGTGCTAACATTCAAGGTCACATTGACCGTGTTGAACGGCAGCGAGATTCCACTATCAAATGGAATGAAAATGTGAATGATCCTAACTTTGAATGGATGTCATTTGTTAAACGAGAAGAACGACCTGTTCCGGAACTCGTTGATCAAGTTGTTGCTGTACAGGTAAAAGAAAAGTTTGGTACGTTGCGTTTCTACTATAACGGCGGCGACGATTTCATTAATGGGTTAGAGCGTATGGCAGAGTCGATGTCGGCTGTTACTTGTGAGGAATGCGGCAACCCGGGAACTATCACCAAAGGCGGCTGGATTCGTACTCTATGTGAAACTCATAAAAAGGAAAAATGATGAAAATTGCATTAGCAAGTGATCTACATTTGGAATTTCAGACTATCACGCTTCCCAACACTGAGGGAGCGAAGGTCCTGATTCTATCCGGTGACATCTGTGTAGCACACTCGCTACATGATCATCCGATTGACAAGACTATTCCTGTCGATGCAATGAAGCCCGGTAGGAATGAGGGTGCTGCTATTCGGTTTCGTGAGTTCTTTCGTCATGTAAGTATGGAGTACGATCACGTAGTTTATGTGGCGGGTAACCATGAGTTCTATCATGGTCTCTTCCCTGATGTATATGACTGGTTGCGTACTGAAATGGTAAACTACCCTAATATTCACTTTCTGAATCGTGAGAGTGTAGAGATTGAGGGCGTGACCTTTCTTGGTGGTACGCTTTGGACAGACATGCATCGTGCTGACCCACTTACACTGCGAGTTATTGAGTCTGCGTTGAATGATTTTAGGATCATCCGAAACAGTCAGCATAACTATCGTCGTTTCCTTCCTATGGACACGGTCCTTGATCACCGAGCAACCCTTGAGTATATCAAGCAAGTCGTTGATGCTGATCCTGCTAAGAAGTACGTTGTAGTTGGGCATCATGCCCCTACTGCACTGAGTGTTCACGAGAAGTATAAGGATGATCACTATGTGAACGGAGGCTACTACAGTGACTTGTCAGAATTCATTCTAGATCGTCCTCAGATCGCCCTCTGGACACATGGACACATGCATGATCCTTCTGACTACATGATGGGAGAGACACGCATCGTGTGCAATCCTAGGGGCTATAAGGGGCATGACCCTCAGGCTGACCTCTTTCAATTAAAGTTTTTGGAGATTTGACTATGGTTGATATTATTTGGGAATCGAAGTTGGATGAAGTGTTCGATTGTAAGGTCGAACGCATTGACGAGAGCCGCGGTAAGCTGACTGTCGTTGATCAATTTGATCGTATCCTTCTTGACACGGAAGTTGGACTGTCATATGGTGCAATGTTTGGACCTGACGTAGCAGACGTTGCCCTTTGGGAAGACATGGTAATTAAGGTTATCGACGGATAATTACCCGTTTCACTTGTGTTAACGGGTGTACTGTTGTATTATTATAACATGCTATGAGAAATTGTAGCTACTAAACTAAGAGGAAAAACTATGACTACTGTAACTATGACTAAGGCCGAGCGCCTCATTGAAGCGTTCAAGCGCGGTGACGAACTCACTGCAAAGCAGATTGCTGCTCGTTTTGGCATTGCCAACCCGACTGCGACTGTAAGTGATCTTCGCTTGCGTTATGGTCACGCTGTTTATGCTAATCAGCGTACCGATACCAAGGGCCGTGTCACTACGAAGTATAGCTTGGGTCGTCCTAGCCGCAAGGTTGTTGCTGCTGGATACCGCGCTCTCGCTAACGGCACCGTCTAATCTAGACACAAGGTTTGAGGGGTCCTTTCAAAATCCCTCATTTTTTTGGTAAGAAAGTATCATAATGACGTTGACTCTTGTTCTAGTTTCTGCACTGGCTTTCTTTTTCGGTTACCAATTAGGTGTCGCTAAAATTAAAACAATTATTGCTAGTCGAGCCTTTGAAGAAATTCGAGCCAAAGCTATGATTCCCGTTTGCGTAGCAGAATGTGTTGAGCAGACTTATTATCTATACGAGAAAGATACTGACAAGTTTATGTGTCAGGCTTCTTCACTTGAAGCACTTCCACAAAGTCTCTTTGATACTAGAAAGATCAACCTAGCACTAGTGTTGTTCCCGACAGCATCCAACAGTGACAATTATTGGATCATCAACGGAAAGATCAAGAAGCTAGAATCAAAATGAGAGTAAAACTCGGGCGCTATCTTAGTTCGAAAGAACGAAAGATAGACATTCAAATTGATAACTTTGATACGTGGTCACTAGACCACACCTTGTCTTTGATTATCTTGCCTGCACTCATTCAACTAAAGCACACAAAGCACGGCATCCCGTCAGAATTTGTAAATGACAGTGCAGAAGATTATCATGATCAACTTACGTTTGACTTCATGAAGGAAGACAAAGATGAGGTCTTCCAAAAAGGATGCGATTCATGGGACGAAACTCTTGACAAGATGATTTGGTCTTTTCAACAGATTGCGTTAGATAACTATGAAAATCAGTATCATCACGGGGATATAAAGATTGGTTGGAAAGAATCCAAAATACAAATTCCTAATCCTGTAACCGGGAAGACAGAACCCACATACGAAATGGTCGATGAGAATCCTGATGAACACTGGTATGATCAGGTAGGACATGCGTTGCATGAAGAACGAATCCAAGAAGGTGTGGATTTGTTTGCAAAATATTTTAGGAACCTTTGGGACTAATATGACTCACGTAGTAACTGATAGCTGCATCAAATGTAAGTACACGGACTGCGTAACAGTATGTCCGGTTGACTGTTTTTACGAAGGACCAAACTTCCTAGTCATTAACCCTGACGAATGCATAGACTGCGGAGTCTGTATTCCCGAATGTCCGGTTAATGCAATTGTGACGCATGATGATAAGAGCGTCGATAATATACAAGAGTGGATAGACATCAATCAACGATTGTCTAGACAATGGCCAAACATCACGCAATCAAAGAGTCCGTTGCCCGATGCTGAAAAATGGAAGAACGTTCCTAACAAGATTGACCTATTAGAGGATTGAGATATGAAGATTTTTGATACATTTGAAGAAGTAGAGGGCATGGATCCTTGCATGAAGCGTCCTATGATCGTTCATGCTAAGAAGATGGATGAAGAGTTCCAGGTTAACACCCTTGAGGGGAACTATAAGCAGGGTAAGCCAGGTGATTATCTGATGCGAGGCATCGATGGAGAGCTATATATCTGTGACGGATCCATCTTTGAACGATCTTATGATATGGTTGTAGAATTATAATGAAGCCAAAGTTTATTGATTACTTCATGAAGTTTGCAGAGTTGACTAGCGCACTCAGCTATGCCAAACGTTTAAAGGTAGGTGCTGTTATTGTGAGAGGTGACAGTCAGATCATAGCAACCGGTTACAACGGCATGCCTAGTAGCTGGGACAACAATTGCGAACTTACTCTAGAAGACGGTTCGTTAAAGACTCGTCCAGAGGTACTCCACGCAGAATCGAATGCCCTAATGAAGGTGGCAAGATCAACTGAGTCAAGTGAGGGTGCAACTCTGTTTTGTACTCACGCACCTTGCATTGATTGCGCCAAACTAATATATCAAGCCGGTGTTACTACTGTATACTACAAAGAGACTTACAGAGATGACAGTGGCTTGCGCTTTCTAAGTCAAGGAGGCATCAATGTCATTCAACACAGCGACCGCACATAAAACAGAAGTAAAATTTCCGTTTGGGGAACTTGATTCCATGATTGAGTGGTGTGAAAAGAACTGCCGCTCTGAATGGAAGTTTGGTGATAGCGACAACGGTTACACATTTTATTTTGATTCCGAAAAAGACTATTTTGCATTTATGATTTGGAAAGCATAATGAAGTACTACATATTTGCTAGGGAATCTGACAAGTTTGATGACATTCTTAAAGATATAGCGGTAAAGCCGGTTATCAGACATAAGATTAGATTCAAGAACCATTTGATCCTTGGCTTCTCTGACGATGATGAAAAGATCATATCATACATGACTATTAAGTATGGTGATGACCTGACCTCATTCAACCACATTGCGGCTGATCGAACTCCTATCATGAACAAAGATTATATTCCTAAAAAGAAATCGGTATCAGGTTAGACTTGAATATTTCCCAGCAATGTTCCCATGTCCATTGCTTGCTATTCCTGACTACTGCATTCCTGTCTAAGGTTAAACAGTAGTCAACTGCGGTAGATAGGTCGTCGGACATAAAACCCGTTACTCCCTGTTCAATTATATCTTTAGGTCCGGTAACCGGATATGCTGCTACAGGAGTTCCACACGCCATTGCTTCAATTATAACAATTCCAAAAGTATCACTGCGACTAGGAAATACAAAAACTTTAGAATTTTTGTACCAGGTAGCTAGGTCTTCACCTACTTGTTTACCCGTAAAATGCACTGAGGGATATTTCTTTTTCAACTCGTCAAGATAGGGACCGTCTCCAACTAGTACCTTAAAAGGATAATCTAGTTGACAGAATGCATCCAAATTCTTTTCTTTTGACACCCTAGACACACATAGAATATAGTCACCGATTTTGCGGTTGGGTTTGAACACGCTTCTATCTACGCCTCTTGTCCAGGAAATGATATCACCCCTGAATCCATGATCTTTGAGTTCATTAACCATCGTTTGTGTAGTAGTGAGTACACGACCGCTGTGTTTGTGAAACCATCTTAGATATGCATAGGTAATGAATTCCGGAACGTGATATATTTTCTTTAGGAATTCAGGGAATTTAGTATGATAGCTAGTGTTGTATTTCCAGCCTTTGAAGTCTAACCAAACTCTTGCCGCTAATCCAATAGGACCTTCTGTAGCAATGTGTATGTGGTCAGGGGTTGCGGCTTTGATTTTAGACCCAGTGTGGATCGGAAAAGACAACTTAACGTCAGGATACCCCGGTGCAGATGCATGAGTAAAATCGCTGGGATCAATATAAACAACGTTATAACCATCCAAAGCAGCAAGCCGCTCAATATTTCTAAAAGTCGTAACAACCCCATTGATCTGTGTTCTTAGATTATCGGTTACTATTAGTATGGTTTTCATCGGTATTGATCTTTTGCCAAACGACGATTTCCCATCGCCCATCATGATGTTCTACCAGTGCGGTACATGATTCTACCCAATCACCGTCATTCATGTACACAATATCATTGACTGTCTTAATCTCTGCATTATGAATATGCCCGCAGATTACACCGTCATATCCTTTTCGTTTAGCGTATGCTGTAATATTTTTTTCAAATTCAAACATGAAGTCGATAGCTTTTTTAACTTTATGCTTAAGGAACTTAGACAATGACCAATAGCCAAATCCCATTCTATGTCTGATCCAGTTGAATCTGCTGTTGAGGTCCAGCACGAAATCATATGCTCGGTCACCTAAAAAACTGAGCCAAGGAGTAAGACGAGTAATTCCATCAAACAAATCGCCATGTACTACCATGTATTTCTTGCCGTCTACGCCCAAGTGAGTTATAGTATTGCAGATTTCAACTCTACCAAAATTGGCAGCGTATGGTATCATCGGTCTTAAGAATTCATCGTGGTTTCCTGCAACATACACGACTCTAGTATTGTGTTTGCTGTGACTAAGAATACGACGAACCACATTAGTATGTGACTGCTTCCACTTCATCCGATTCTGTTGAATCTTCCATGCATCGATGATGTCACCTACAAGATACAGAGTCTCACAGGTATTATGTTTTAGGAAATTGTTAAGCAGGTCTGCTTTGCAGTCTTTAGCGCCCAAATGGACATCTGATATGAAGATAGTTCTGTATGTGGGTTTCATGCAATTATTTATCAGATTTGTATTGACTTTCTTCGAAATGTATGCTAAATATGTAGTATGAAGATAAAAGAACTACTAGAATCTGCCGAACCCACAGGCAGCAGTCCCATTGTCTATGTTGACATGGATGGTGTGTTGGCCGATCTCTACAATTATGCTGCGACTTTGCATGACGTAGATCACTATAACAACATGACTCCTGCACAGTGGGAGTCGTTCTTCAAAGATTCAAATGCATATCACTTGTTTCGTGATATCAAACCATTTCCAACTGCAAATAAACTACTAAACATGGTCAAGAATTTTGCAGGCGGGTATACTATTTTGAGCAGCCCGTTGAGCTTCGATAAAGAAGGTAGCATCAAGGGTAAGCGGGAATGGTTGGCGAAGCATATCAAAGTTGCTCCCGATCAAGTTACCTTTGAACATGACAAATACAAGTATGCAGTACAACCTGACGGCACCCCCAACATTCTAATTGATGATTATGGCGTTAACATTAACGCTTGGAGGGCAGCAGGCGGTTTAGCTATCAAATATCAAGCTGATGAAGACGATTTGGAAAAAGTTGCGTACGGACTCCGAATTGCTAACAACCGCATCAATCAAGCTAAAAAAGATAAATAATGCTATATATTCGGAGATTATAATGAGCGATACTAGAGACTTTTACAAGCTATTCAGAGAGCTTGAGAGCCAACATCAAGTAAACGACACTGTAGGTTTACACGACAGCTTTGACTTAGAACTTAACGAACACTTTGTTATTGAAAGTGGTGTCGTCGGTCTAACCGAAGATGGCGTTATTATTCAGCTAGATGAAGAAGCACTAGAGTTTCTAGACTTCAGTGGTATGCTCACCGAATCCGAAGAAATTGAAGAAATGATGGTTATGGGTGCAGACTCTGATGCATCTGCTCCCGGATCTAAAACATTGGGCGAAGGTTCTAGTCAAGGTGTAGCAGACTCAATCCGTCATAGAATCCTTAATCGTCATCATGATGTTATTGCTAAGTACGGTCCTGTAAGAATCATGGCAGCTATCGAAGATCAAGCAAGCGGTCTTGACGATCTAGAAGAAATCGGTTCAAGTGACATCAGCATTTGGACTCGTCAAGTTATCGATGATCTAGAAAAGGGGTATTATGATGATATGGATATACTCCCAGTCAAGCGAGATGTAACCGAAACGTCAGCAGATTCTGACATCTTTGTTAAGGTTGTAAAGAGCGACGATCCTTTCCAAGTAGTTTATGATGGTATCTCAGGTCACTTCGGTGAAGACGCCCGCATGAAGCTACAGGACATATATGACGATGTTGTTATTGACCATGGGTTCCACCCTGACGATGATTTTGAAAAGATCATTGATATTGTGATCGACCATATCGAAGCTGATTACGGTGAAGGTGGCTCACAAAAGCCATACTATACAGCATCAGATGACGAGCTAAACGAAATCAAAAGACTCGCTTTAGGTCAGAAAGAAGACGATCTTGAAGAAGGTTGGGGCAAGAATCTCCTAATCGGTGCTGCATTACTTGCAGCTATTCTAGGCGGCAACAAGATGCAGTATGATTATGCTCTTAAGCATGATCCACAACTCTCAAAGCTAGTTGGTTTCCTCGAGGTTGCTCAGGAAAGAGGCGATGAAGCTAAGGTTAAAGAACTTAAAGACAGAATCAAAAAGACATACGATCACTTAGCAGTTACAGATTCACCAATTATGGGAGATGATGGTAGACCAGTTGATCCTGTATATGAAGCTGAATATCAAGGACGCAAAGTTCCTCTCGGTAAACCAATGCAGGGAGATGTCAAGAAGTCAAAGGTATACGTCAAGAAGCCAAACGGTAAAGTCGTAAAAGTAAACTTCGGTGACAAGAACATGCGTATCAAGAAGTCAAGCCCTTCACATCGTAAGAGTTTCCGCGCAAGACATCATTGCGAGAATCCGGGTCCTAAGTGGAAGGCTAGATATTGGTCATGTCGAGCTTGGTAAAAACTATCTGTGCTTGGATGTAGAGACTAAATATTATTATGACTGAACAAGCACCAACCCAACCAAAAGCAGCAAAGGGCGGCGTATTTTCTAATGCCGACATTCCCTTGATTAAGTCTGCATTGCTGTCATACGCACAGACCCTTGAGAACGATCACCCAGACATGAGCAAAATCTCTTTGCTAGTCCATCGTCTAGGAAGAATCTCGGCGTAGTGTATGTCTAATCCAAGATACGAAGTAATTACTCAGGAAGACCCGGACACCGGTGACCTGATTATTCCTATCCCTATCCCCGTTCTTAAGCATTTAGGCTGGAAAGAGGGTGATGACGTTGAGATTGACGTTGGGGAAGATGGACAAATCTATTTAAAGAAAGCAAACACATGATTGATGACGGAGATAGCTTAGACACTGTTACTACACTGTCTGGATTAGATTACTGGAGTAACAATGTGACCACGAGTACTACACTGGGAAGTACCGGGTCAACTGGTACCTTGCGTACTACCTTAGGAACCGTTGGTTCAACAGGTGCTAGTAATGTTACTTGGACTACCCCCGGAACAATCACTACAGGTGGTTATATCAATACAACTGTCACTGCACCTTCTCTTACCTCAGGCAATTGGTTAGGCAACGTTACTGTGGGCAGTCATCAGGCTGGCCTCCGAGTAGCAGGTGATGCACATTTTGATGGTGAGATTATAGTGCAAGGTGTTAAACTTGCAGATAGACTTGACAAGATCGAAGAACGCCTAGGTATTCTGCGTCCTAATGAAAAGCTAGAAGAAAAATGGGATGAGCTAAAGGCTCTCGGTGATCGTTATCGTGAGTTAGAAAAAGACATTCTTGAGAAGGAGAAGATTTGGGACTTGCTTAAGAAATGAGCAGGTTCGTGAGTTAATTTATGGCTAAAGAAAGTACAATCAAAATAGAAGGAGATGTGATTGACGTATTACCAAACGCAACATTCAAAGTCAAGCTTGACAATGGAATGGTTGTGTTGAGTTACGTATCAGGAAAAATGCGGCAGCATGAGATTCGCATTTTGATGGGCGATAAAGTTGAAATTGAAGTAAGCCCATATGACTTATCAAGAGGCAGAATAGTTCGACGTAAGTAGTCACTTTTGTGATAAATAGTCTCATGAGAGAATTTATCACGCTTCTTGAGGAAAAATCAAAACCCCAAGACATAGAAATCATCCCCCTTAACTTCACTGAGAGTGAGGTTTCTCCCGTTATGGGTGAAGACACCTTAGAATTACACTATAACAAATTAGCTAAGGGGTATGCACAACGCTACAATGACAAAGAAGGTGATCCTGAGTTTAACTACGCAGGAGCGTTCTTACATAATACTTGGTTTCCTCAGTTCAGAGAAGTGAGAAACAACAACAAACCTAACGGCCCTATGCTCGGCTTCATCAACAAACATTTTGGAAGCTACGATAAATTCAAAGATGATTTTGAAGAAGAAGCAATGAAGATTCAAGGATCAGGCTGGGCGTATCTAGCATACGATGGAAAGATCAAAACAATCAAGAATCACGAAGTCCGAGATGACATTCTGTTGCTCGTAGACTGGTGGGAACACGCCTGGATTCTAGATTACGGTTCAGATAAGAAGAAGTATCTAAAAGAACTTTGGAAGATCATCAACTGGAACGTAGTGAATACTCGCTGGGGTAAAAGTCTATGAACTTAGATGAACTCAAGCGCCTAGCTGGTGTTACTGATCACCGAGGTATTCCTACACACAGCGAACCACTTGATCGTAGCAAGATTACTGCAAGGCCCGGCACAGATGAATGGTTTAAAGCCATGTTCCCCGTGAACGATATGCAGATGCCAGTTGGATTCAGAGGCCGCAAGAAATGAAACCATTATGGGAAGCAACACGAGATTTGCACCACGCATGTGAAGCGCATCCAGTCGGAGCAGCAATGTCTTCTGGAAAGCCACCTATGATTTGGTATGCAGCGTGGATTAAAGCATTATTACAAATACATTCATTTATTGACCCGCATGCTCCTAAATCTATACAACGCACTGAAAGATTGATACAGGATGTTAATAGCGCCGGAGACGTTGCTGAGTCAGTTGCTGCAAACGACTACATAAGAACACTAGATAACGCTAACGCTCTCTCAGGGGCTTTATACGTGCTTACAGGGGCACATCTAATGGGCGGAGAGATAATGAGACGCCGCCTTGTGGGGTATCCTACCTTACATTTGGAGTGGGACGAGCGTAAAGATGCACTAGCTGAATTACAAATTCTAAGAACAAGGGGTGAGTTAGGACAAGAAGCAAGAGATTGTTTTGCTGCATTGCTTTCGGTAATGGATGAAATACAAATTAAGTATCCATTGGATGCCGAATAATGAGAGCCAGAGAGTTCTTACCCGAATCGGTCACTTCGTTCGGTGATCAGATTCAATCTCAGTTAGGATTGAAGGTCTTTAACCTCCATGATCATGGAAATACTATTGAATTAGCTTCGTTGATTGTCGGTAAAGACAAGCAAGGACAAGGCTTAGGTAGCAAAGCTATGAAGATGCTGATAGATTACGCTGATGAACATGGTAAACGCATCACATTGACACCTGGATTGCAAAATAAGATACACGGAACTACTTCTAGGGGTAGACTCGTTAAATTTTATAAGCAGTTTGGCTTCAAAGAAAGCAAAGGTAGAAACATTGATTATGCACTCGGTGCTGGAAAGATGTATCGTGATCCTAAGCTAGATGAGATGGCTCTCCCTGCACATTGGGATCCTGCTGCATTTGGGCATGACAAGTCGTTCAAGAGTCGCTTAGATTACACTCTACAGCGTGTCCGTAGACTCGGAGGCGGTTCTAGTAGAGTTGCATTCATCATTCCCGATCAGGGGCGTGAAACCGTGCTTAAAGTCGCTAAGAACCGTAAAGGAATGGCACAGAACGAAGCCGAAGTAGATATTCTCACAGATGGTTATTTAGGTAGACTAGACATTGTTATTCCAATCGTTGACTATGATAAACTTAATCCACAGCCCACCTGGCTTCAAACTGAGTTAGCAAATAAGGTAAGTCAGACTAAGTTAAGAAAGCTGTTACACTGCGACAAAACCAACTTAGGTATCTCACATTTCACATATGCAGTTCATAACCTTTTAGGTAGCAGGAAAAATTACATGCCTGATACAAAGAAGATCAAAGAAGACTTACTTAGCGCCGGACAAACAGAACAAGATGTTGAAATCTTCTTTGAATACGTAGATGAGGTTGCTGATTTAGTTAACTCATCAGGACTTGTAATCGATGATTTGGGAAACGCATCTAATTGGGGAGAATACAAAGGTAAACCAGTTATTATTGATTTGGGATTTACTGAAGCAATTAAACCAATGTACGCAAGAGGATAATGTCATGAGAGCTAGAGAGTTTATCATAGAAGGTTCTAACACCAGTTTAGAGAACGCCATAAACAAGATGATAGGCGGGTATTTGCACGGTAGAACTAGAGAAAAGAATACTTGCTATGCTCATGTAGGGCAGGAACTCGCACGACTCAAACCTGATGATGCTACTATCAGGCTTTGGGGTAGAAAGCCTAACCTAATCGTTCACGGTGACGCTGTGCTTTCTGACGGCACGATAATATCAACTATATCCCCTGACAAGTATGAAAAAGTTGGGTATGAGATAGTAGACACAATGCCACTAGATGCGTTATTAAGCAAGTTGCCCGACTCACTTGATGAGAACGAAGAACCTATCAGAATCAAACTAGCTGACAATTCAGCGGCTAAAGCATGGATTCAAAAAGTATATGATATGTTCCCGCAACAATTTCAAAATAACCATGTTATTCCACTAGGTGGAACCGGTGATGATCAACAGTTTGCATTGTTTGAACTTACACCTAGCTTTAGCAAACGCGGCGCAGTAGAAATCAAATGGATTCAAGCCTATCCATTACGAGCAGGTGCAGGCACTAAGGCTATGAAGATACTACAAGACTTAGCACGAGAAGATGGTATCACTCTAACACTCTATCCATGGGATAAGGGTACTGTGAAGCAAGGTAATCTAATCAAGTTCTACAAAAAACAAGGTTACAAGCCCCTCAACAAAAGTAAAAATATGATCTGGGACCCTTCAAGCGATAAGTGATTTCAGCCCAAATTGATAAATACTATCAACAGGGACTGAGAAATGAGCATAAACGGTCAACAACCAATTAATATCGGATTGCCGAACGAATCTATAGGCAGCGACGACCTATATACGGCGTTCACTAAAACACAGGTAAACTTTTCTACATTATTCACTTGCGCTAGTCCTTATACTAATTTCGTAGGACTAACCGGTATCGGTGTGACTTCTAACGCTACCACGGGAACAGTGTCTATCACTAACACCGGCGTTACTAATATCATTGCCGGTACAAACATCACAATCAATCGTGCTAACGGAAATGTTACTATTTCATCAACAGGAGGCGGCGGTGGCGGTGGCGGAACTGTAACGAGCGTAGGGCTTGAGCCAGTATCAACCAGCAGAATCGTCGTGACGAATTCTCCCATTGTTTCTTCAGGAAACATCGGTATTGATTTAGCAACAACAGGTGTTGTTGCTGGAACATACACTGCTCCCACAGTAACACTTGATGCGTATGGTAGAGTCACTGCTGCTGCTAATACAACTAGCAGCGGTACAGTAACGAGTGTAGGAATCATCCCTGGTTCAGGTATCGCAGTTGCGAGTAGCCCAGTTACTACTGTCGGCAACATAACGGTAACGAATACAGGTGTTGTAAGATTGACTGCTGGACTTGGAATCACGCTTTCAGCACCCAACGGAATCGTTCAGATTTCTTCTGTTTATACAGGATCGGTGACCTCAGTAGGAATCAACAGCGATACGTTGAACGTATCAGGTAGCCCTGTCACATCATCAGGAAATATTACAGTTGAGTTGCCTTCAGCAATCACACTTAGCGGAAATATTACTGCTGCAAATGCAAATCTCGGTAACTTAGTAACAGCGAATTTCTTCTCAGGAGACGGTGGATTACTATCCAATCTTCAAGCTCCTACACTCTCTAATATCTCCAACGGAAGTAGCAATGTAAGAATATTTACTAACGGAAATGTTACTACTAGTGTTGCAGGTAATGCGAACATACTGGTCGTCACTGGAACTGGCGCCAACATTACCGGTACTGCTAACGTCTCAGGAAATGCAAATGTCGGGAATATCGGCGCTTATGCTGGTGTATTTACCGCAAATATTACTACTACCGGAAACATCTATGCTAACTTAGGCATCATTGGTGCTACGTCATTAGTGGGTACACTCACTACTGCAACTCAAACTAATATCACTAGTGTTGGTACTTTGGGTGCGTTAACTGTAACAGGTAAAGTAACTGCTGGACAATTACAAGGTGACGGCGGCAATATTAGTAACATTCAAGGTGCTAATATAAGTGGTGCTGTTTCATTTGCAACTACAGCAAACTCAGTAGCCGGTGCAAACGTGTCAGGTGCAGTTACTACTGCTGCTAATGTTACAGCTACATCACTTCCCGACGCCACTGATACATATCGTCTTACATATGTAGCCGGATCTTCTAGTAGCACGGGGCTCAATGTAGATGGTGCCTTGACGTATGTACCTAGCAGCAATACATTAACAGCAGGAAATATAGTCGCTAGCACTTCCTTACAAACAGCAAACATTACAACCGGTGCTAGCGGCACTGCAGGCACAATTACCGGCAATTGGACGCTAACTAGCGGTTCAAGAATGCAAGCTACTTACGCTGACTTGGCAGAATATTATCAAGCTGACGCAACATATGAACCAGGAACTGTTCTCATGTTTGGTGGTGACAATGAAGTTACACTCGCAGCAGAAGCAACAAGTAGAGTTGCCGGCGTAGTATCTACAAACCCTGCATATGCAATGAATTCTAGTTGCCCTGATATTGCAGTGGCAGTTGCATTACAAGGTCGAGTACCTTGTAAAGTTCAAGGGACTGTTAGAAAAGGCGACATGATGATCAGTGCAGGCAGTGGCTACGCAGTAGCTTGCAGTGAGCCTCGTTTAGGTCAAATTATTGGTAAAGCATTAGAAAACTTTGATCTCAGCGACGGCGTGATTGAAATCGTAGTCGGCAGATTATAAACATTATAGGATTTCAAGAATGATTGATAGTATTAAGATTACGAGTTTAACTAATATAGGTGCAAATCTATCCTACACCTCTATATTCCCCGTAGTAAACGTAACGGGAACTCCGATCACTAACAAAGCCAATCTGCAAATTATAGGTAACTACATTCTTAGCCAAGCCGGCGGCGCAAACATGGTTCAAGCTGCTCAAGCTACTCTTGCTCAATCGGTAGTCAATGCTGCACAACCAAACATCACATCAGTTGGCACCTTAAGCGCCAGTACATTGAAAATCTCAGGTGGCACGAGTGGGTATATTCTTAGAACTGATGGTTTAGGAAATCTAACTTGGATTGCCCCAACTTCTACTGTATCGGGTTCAAACGCTCAAGTCCAGTTTAACAATGCAGGTAGCTTTGGTAGCTCAGCCAACTTTACATATGACAACGGTAATAATATTCTTAATGTTATTAGAGCCAATGCTAGTTATCTAACAGCATATGAATCAGTGTCTACTGCAAATCTTTCAGCTAATGGTCTTGCTACAATAACACGAATCAATGTGACTAATACAGCAAACTTAGGTTCTGTAAGTAATATTACAATTACCGGAGGAAGCAATGGTCAAGTTCTCACGACAAATGGTAATGGCGTACTAAGTTGGAAAAATGATGCTAACAGTTCATATGGAAATAGTAATGTAGTTACGTTATTATCAGCATTTGGTAGTAACACTATCAGTACGACCGGTAATGTTTCAGTAGGTAATATTATTGCCAATAATTTAGGTAACATTGCAACAGTCAGTTTAACCGGTAGCAATACCAATGTACTCTACGGCAACGGTGTATTTGCAGCCGCAAGTGGCGGCAACGCTAACACAGGTAATGTTACATTTAACGATATCAATGTCATTGGTACAGGTAACTTAAACTTGCAACCAGATCCTGCTGATGCTGCCGCATATGTAAATATTTACTTGACCGGGGCCGCGGATATACATATGGCGGCCGGCGCCGCTGGTGCCAATCTTATTTTGGGTACAGATGAAGAAGCCAATGTCGCTGTTTTACAGGGCGGCAACGTGGCCATACAGGCTGGTAATGTCAGTGGCACAAAGACTTGGAACTTTGACACTGCTGGTAACTTGACCTTGCCATTGAATAGTGTTGTTTATGAAACCAACATTCCGGACCAGGGACTTAGTGGTAGTGCTATTGCTTTAAAACCAGCAGGTGGAACTACTGCAAATCAACAGTTATTAATATATCCGACCGCGAATGACGGTGACCATATACACTTGACAAGTGGAAACTTGTATGCAACCGAACTGTTTTTAGGTAGTGATAACTTCTATGTTAAATTAGCAAACACAGGTAATGTTATTATCAACAGCAATGATGGTAATAGTAATAGTGCTATGTGGACATTTGACCCTGTAGGTAATTTAACAGTACCCGGTGATATCATCGGACCGGCAAATGCTAACTTAGTAGTCTATGCGAATGCAGGAGTTCATAGCTTCACTTTTGCCGACGATGGCACATTCTATGCACCGGATAATGTTGTGTTAGGCGGTACTACTATTGATATCGGCCCGGGCGCAAATGCCTTAAATCTAGCAAACTCAACGCTTGTCATCAGCAGCACTTCTAATGCATATATTCAGGCTGTTATTAACAACGTATCTGACAACGGTTCTGCCGACTGGGTAGCTCAAGGACATCTTGGCAATGATGACGGTGGTTGGGTTGACATGGGATTTACTAGCTCGTTCTACAGTGACCCTGATTATACTATCACTGGTCCAGGCGATGGTTATATAATCACTCAAGCATATCTACCGGGTCAGGCACCGGCTGTAGGAAACGGAAGTCTAGTATTTGCTACTGGTGAAAATGGTACACAGAAAGATATCATCTTCGGTACCGGTGGCTTCTTAACAGCTAACATCTTTGGTAGAATCAGTGATGCAAACAATGCATTAGAGTTGTCTCGTGCAGGCAGCAGCATTGACCTTATTGGTGGCGGCAATATCAGCAATGCTAATGTTATATCAGCAACTTCTTTTTCTGGTAACGGCAGTGGATTGACTAACTTACCGGTCCCTACAGTCACACAAGATATCACCTCTAACGGTGCTATGAGTATCATGCTCTATGATGGTAACATAAAGTATAATAACTATGCTACAGTTGAACCAAGTACTGGTAATATTGCAGGTAATAATATCAGTGCGTCTGGTAATATTTCGGCTAACAACTTTACTGGTAACGGTGGCGGCTTATCTAATGTTGCTACTAAAGTTGCAGGTAGTTGGACGCTTGTATCCGGTACTAACACAGTGAGCCTTTCGGTGCCCGGTAGCGGCACTTACACAATCTGGGTTAACGGTAATATTCCAAACGGTATCATAACTTACACTGCTACTGCGGTTGTTACAAATACAAATGTACCAGTACTCGGTGATCAATATGGTTGGTATTACGCAATTGGAAATGCGTTAGTGCTTACGTCAATGCCCAATCAGTTTGTAGGCACTGCGGGTAATATCAGCAATGTTAATACTTACTTAGGTAACACAGCTAATGTGTTTACATTCGGTATCACTAACAATAGCGGTGCTAACGCAGTTGTTAATTATGGTTACACTAAACTTTAATAGACTAAATAGTATAAAGGAAACATAACATGGCAGCACCATTAACAGTCGGAGCAGGAATAGATATAGGCAGTGGCATCCGCGTCGGCTCTGCTGCATCACTAACAACTACTGGCGCTCAAAACTATGCAGCAGACGGCCCAGTAATGTCTACTTTCAGAGTACTGAACAGAGGTGGCAACTGGGATGAATTTTATGCAACTTGGACTAATGGTAGTTGGTCATGCGTAGAAATTCCTGGATCAGTAGTCACTAATATGACTATTCCCAATCCTAGCGAACCGGATGGTCCAGACATTACTATTACAGGAGGTACATTTATCCTAAATAGTTCTTATAGTTTCACGGGATTGGCTTAAAAGGAAATAACATATGTCAATAACAATCGCAAGCGGAATAACAATAGGGCCTGGAATTGCATTAGGCGGAGGATCGGGTGGCGGACCTCCCGATCCTGCTACAAACACAGGTGGTATCAGTCTGGCAGTGATCTCTGGGTTGCCACAAAATCTATATCCTGCTGTTAGCTTATTCGCTGGAACTTATAATGCTCAGTTTATAATCAACCCAGCCAGTACCTATGGCACACCTGCAGGATTTACTTTTTTAAACAACTGGGACTGGACACAGTTTGATCCAACTTATGTCAGTGTGACCACCACAATGAATACAGATGATACTGCCACTGCTCTCAGTGGCGCTAACAATGCTGTTTTGGGCTCATATGTAATTGCGCCGGGCACCAAACGCATGTTCAGCGTGACTCACACAGTATGGTCGGGTGGTGTAGACAACGACGGAGTTGGTGTAGGCAGTGCCACCACTGACTATACAGGCTCTGGAAAATATTTAGGATTTGACAACCAGGCTGTTAGCATATACGATGATGGCAGTGTTTGGACCAACGGCGCCCAAATAGATTCTGGCAATGCAATTTTTGAAACCAATGGTCAAATCATTGATGTGGCAGTAGACACTGTGAACTTCAAGATGTGGTATAGAGTTGCCGGCGGTGCTTGGCAAGGTTAATAGAATAGGAAATAACATATGTCAATAACAATCGAAAACGGAATACAAGTAGGTCCTGGAATCAGCTTTACTGGACCACCGACCGGTGATCCCTATATAGCAAACGTAATCTCTTTAATTCCTATGACAGGAACAGTAGGTGCAGCACCCACTGTTACGTATGGTACAACTAACACTCTTACCTCTTTCGGAACACCTCCGGTGATCTCTGCTGCACAGTCCAAATGGGGAACAACTTCTACTGTGTTTGACGGCAACGGACATCTATATTTGTCAGTTCTTCCTTCTATAAGCGGGGACTTCACTTGGGAAACTTTTGCATATCCGGTTGATGTTTCAGGTGTAGGCATGATATTTAGTAATTATACTAATACAGGCGGTCGTGTAGTTTATATACAAGCAGGTACACTGATTCTTAATAATACCGGTACACCAATAATATCAGGTGGAACTGTAATAGCCAATGAATGGTGTCATGTTGCGCTATCTCGTACTTCTGGAACCACAAAACTTTTCCTGAACGGACAACAAGTAGGAAGCTCGTTGTTGAATGATACCTATGACTATAGCGGTCAATCAACTAATTTGGGAATCGGTGGATATGAATCATCACCTACTCTTTACGAGTTTGACGGTTACATGAACGATGTTCGTATCACAGTCGGTGTTGGCAGATACACTTCTAACTTCACACCAGCTACACAACCTTTCCCAGCATTCTAATTAAAAAGGAATAGGTATGAAATACCCGCGCCCTGTGATTGATGTGACACAAGATCCAGGGTTGCATCGTATTCCTATCGTCATCAAACCGGTTAAACTACCAATGAACATTCCTAAGTTTCATTGGGTGCGTGACAAGCCTGATAGTAGAGACTATCTCTATAGACCAACTACTGACAAAACACCGGCTACTGTTGATTTGAGAGCGTTCTCAACGCCCGTAGAAGATCAAGGTATATTAGGTAGCTGCACAGGACATGCTGTTGCAGGGGCGATTGAATTGATCAATAAGAAAAACAGGATTGTAAATGAAGTTAGTAGGCTGTTCATCTACTACTATGAACGTCTACTGATTGGAACTGTCAACTACGATAGCGGGGCTTATATCAGAGATGGGATCAAAGCTACGAATCGTTGGGGCGCACCGTTAGAAAATTTATGGCCCTATAACATATCCAAATTTAAGACCGCCCCAAATTCAGCAGCAGTACAAGACGCTGCTAAACGTAAAGTAACGTTGTATGAACGTGCTTTGGACTTTAATGCATGTATCAATGCTCTAGCAAACGGATATCCTGTTATTATTGGATTTACAGTCTACAGCAGCTTTGTGAGCGGTAATTGGGATCGTACTACTGCTGTCATGCCCTATCCTAACACCCGCTCAGAGAGAGTCCTAGGGGGTCACGCAGTGCTTCTAGTGGGGTACAATAGCTCTACACAACGCTTTATCGTGAAGAACAGCTGGGGGACGAATTGGGGCGATAAGGGATACTTTTACATGCCTTATCAGGTCATTCAGAATACTAGCATGAGCGGTGACTTTTGGGTCATCAAATCCGTCACCAACCCATAATCGAACGTAAGTCATTGATTCATATGGCCGTAGGACCTAATAGGACCGCATTAGAGCGATCCTAAGCGGGGGACGTATCTAAGCATACCCCCGGTGATTTTAGGGGATTCTAAAGCGTCCTAGGGACCTACAAAAAAGCCCCCTTCCGGGGGCTTTCCTGTCTTCTTAGCGATCTTCTTAGCGATCTTGCGGAAGAGAATCGATCTCATTTAGGATTGCTGAAACTTCTGCGAGGTCCTTAGCGACGAGCTTCACACAAGCCCATTCATCTCCGGAATCACGCCCGTTCACTTCTACCATATATGCATTGTCATAAAAATAAACGTTGACACACTCGCCAACCTTAGTCAGCTTGTCACTGACCTTTGCAATAACCTTAGCCATTCACTGCCTCCAGTACGTCTTCGACAGTGACATCCTTGCGGGGACGAGACTTGATAGAGTCAAGCGAGGGCTGCGACTTTACACGAACTTCGCCCTTACTAGCTTCACGCTCCTTATCGTACAGCGTCTCCTCAATCGTAGCCTGATCTTCAGGTGACGAGAACTCCCTGCAAGTAAGCATGTACTTAAGGGCTTCGATCTTAGTCATTTCGTTCGGCAGTTCGATGAAGTCACAGCGAGTGGCGCCGCCCTTAGTAAACTGCTTCACACGACGAACCATGTCTTCGGTGAAACGAACCTTAGCATTACCATTATGAACAGTGATGCCGACAACCTTAAAAACTTGCGTAGTCATAATAATCTCCTTCATAGAGTTTTAAACAACAGTGCGAAATTGCACTTTACAATATTAACAAAATAGGGTACCAAAGTCAACGACTTTGATACCCAAAATGCTTTAGTAAGCATTTGCCCCTTCTGAAATCAGAGCCGAACCGTAAAGGGCCCGGGCCTGTTGAATCGCAACGAACGGGTTCGGGGCCTGAATAGTTACCTTCATGGGGTAACCGCCCGAGTTACGAATAAAAATCCAATAGTTATTCATCATTAGCCTCCAAATGCCATAACAAAAACAAAAACAAGAAACATACTATACACGACGAACTCACCATAAGACACCGTATAGAAGGATGCCTTAAAGATAATTTCTTTGAGTTTTTGCATTTTATGCCTCCAGTACATAGGGCTTGTTCCACTTACCAACGTTGATATCAGCGTAGTAAGCAATGTCGAAGTAATCAGTCATAGCGTCAGAATTGTTATACCAATCCGCGCTCTTGAGAGCCTTGAAAGCTTCGGTAAGAAACTTCTTAGCGACACCTTCGTAATGCTCATGGAACCAATAGGGGTTAACTTGGTCACGACCAGAGCCAAAGTCAATCTTACCCGACTTAAGAGTAAGGACAATGCTCGAATGATTGCGAACCGAAAGCGAACCCTTGACGCCATACTTCTTGAGGATCGGCTTAAGAGCAATAGCGATCTTCGACTTCTTTTCTTGATTCATATAAGCCATTTTTCGTCTCCGTTGAATCACTTTATAAACATACTATAGCGGAAAGGGTACCCTAAGTCAAGCCTTTTTTCACCAAAAAGTGAATTATTTTGGCTCTTAAAGATCAATGACTTACGCATCCTCTTTCTTTACGTATTCGCACTCATAAGCGGCCCGACCGCCTTCGGGGAGCATTTCATAATGCTCACTCTTACCAACGAACCCCGGAGTCCAGTAGTCTTCGGCGGGGACGAAACGACGGGCAATCCACTTGCCGTCAACGTAGGCGAGTTCGTAAGGGGTTTCCCACTCTTCACCTGCTTGAGCAGCATCTTCAACGATGCGATAATTAATGACGTACTCCCTGGAGCCATCATTGCTGTACTCAAGAAGATTTGCAAGAGTCGGGATACCGTCACGCTCAATGCGGGCCTGCTGGGCAGGGGTGATGTTCAGGACGACATAGGTCTCGCCGCCCTTGAACTTCCAATTCTGCGGGCATTCGCCCTTACCGTCCCAAGTATGAGCGCCGTAGTTTTCGCAGAACTGGGTGTCAATCACGAGCTTCATATTGCGTCTCCGTTTTCTCAGCTTATGATTTATAATAGCAAATCGGGTACCCGAAGTCAACCTTTTTTTGCCAAAAAATCAGCCAAGATTGAACTTTTTTGCCAGTTCAACGTGTCCGGCAATCGCTTCGGTACGGGTCTGGTACCGAGCCAGAACCTCGGATTCACCCGGGCTGAACAAGCAAGACTCATAGGTATACCCCAGATCAAACCCAGGCAATTGGGGCAGTTCTA
>Ga0114976_10000121_pt1 | contig 42693 bp, 54 predicted proteins | sample S_130805_EF_Meta_FD_87319 | JGI IMG/M metagenome (GOLD analysis project Ga0114976, IMG submission 87319) | Freshwater microbial communities from Lake Simoncouche, Canada to study carbon cycling - S_130805_EF_MetaG | ecosystem: Environmental > Aquatic > Freshwater > Lake | place: Lake... | reverse complement strand
TGGATAGTTATTGATAACTATTTTGACTTTACTAAGTTTGTTGACCAAAATTTTGACCAAATTAAATTAGTTTCTTTTGACCACGACATTTCTTCTTTTGATAAAGACGGAAAAGAGTGGACCGGTAAAGACGCTGCTGATTACTTAATTGGTAAGTGTTTAGATACTGGATTAACCTTCCCAGATTTCTTTGTTCACACTATGAATACAGCAGGTAGACCAAATATTGTTGGCACTATATTAAACTATCTTAAGCATGTAGAAAACAAAAAGATAGATTGGAAATATTATAATAACGGAATTGTAAACGGACAAATCATATGACAATTATTAAAACAAGAAGAATTGACCTTAAACAAATAACAATTGATAAATTTGACTCTTTGATTAAGGATAAGTATAAATTACTTAAATCAGATACTATCTACTTTGAAAAAGAAAAAGGAGAAGTCCTATCAGTAACCTGTTCTGATGGATATAATGTATTTGTTAGAAAAAATGGATACAGGATATTTCCAAGAGCAGTAGATGGAAAAGAATTACTAGACATCATTGATTGTGTTAAAAATGATAAATTTTTCACATACATAAAGATAAAAGATCAAAACTGTAAAGTCCGACCAAAAGTCAAAAGATAATGGAAAATGATTTCAAATATTCAGTAAGATATAGTCATTACGGTGACTACTCTTGTGAAGAGAGTGGTTGTCATGATGAAGGCATTTGCCGTTGCTATAGAATAAATGAAATACAAATCAATAGTATTAATATCACAGATATTACAGAAAAGATATTTATTCAACTACACCAAAATGACTCTCAACACAAAAGAGATAAAGTATTAACTAATATACTTTATGACTATGATAGTGATTTGGTTAATAAGTATTGCATACACCGTATTTTAACAATTTGTAAAATTTGGGACATAGACAACTGGAATGCCGAATCTACTGGTGGATATTATGGTGATGAAGTTGGTGATATTTTAATTAAAGAAGATATTTTCAAAGTGATATCTAATCATATTGATTCTATTATGAATTTAGAAACACTTAAAGATAAAATAGACTATGTTCTAAAGTTAGAATATGGATTTATATTAGATGAAATAAAAGATAAAGAATACCATATTGTTACAATTGATTCTAATGATTTAGACTTTGGACAAGATAAACATTACAAAAATGTTTTACATAAGACTTTAGACTATTATAGTGATAGAGAATATCTTAGAGGTTCTATAAGAGGCATTGCTTACTGGGACTCTGGAAAATGGAGAGTTGTAGATGGGTATCACCGTTTAACTCAAACTAAATTTCCAAAAGTTAGGATTATTGGAATAAAATAATTATATTTGTTAATTAATATAAATCAACATGAGAGATTACAAAAATTTAACCAACTCTGAATTACTATCAATAATAGATTCTGCTGAAGTTAATCACAAAGAATTCAAAGAGATATCAAATTTAGCAAAAACAGATATGGAGTTTCGAGCTCGAATATTGGAAATACAATTCGGAAACAAACAAGACCAGAAAGAAAACAGTTACAATCTAATAGAAGTTTTAGAGAATGTGGTTGATGAAGCCTCAGAAGATGCAAAACCTAAAATTCAAGAAAGTCTTGATAGAATTAAAAAAATAATTGGAAATGATAATCGATAGTAAAAATAAATACAAGGGATTCATTAGTATAGATGAATTAACCGTTAAAACACGTTCTGGAAAAGAAGTTAAACGTGAACTTATGGTTCGCAAAGACGGAGTAGCAAGTGTTGTTTATGATAAAGTTAAGAAAAAATTTATCTTTGTCAATCAATGGAGACCAGGTTCTAATTCTGAAATAATTGAAATCGTAGCTGGAACACTTGATGTTGAAGGTGAAGATCCAAAAGAAGCAATGACTCGTGAAATTGATGAAGAAATTGGATATAAAGTAGATAATCTTATCTTACTTACTGAATGTTATGTTTCACCAGGTGGAACAAATGAATTAATTAGTGTTTATTACACCGAGGTTTCCGAACAAATACACACAGGTGGTGGATTAGAATATGAAGATATTGATGTCATTGAAATGGACTTAGATGAAGTTCTTTCTACTCAATTCAAAGACGCTAAAACAATCATTGGTGTAAATTACATCAAACATAACATATCAAGATATAAATAATATGAATATTAAACACCTTAAACAACCATATGTACTGGTTCTAATCGGACCACCATTGTCGGGAAAAGATACCTGGATTAGAAATAACTTTTCTGATGGAGAAATTGTTATGGTTTCTCGTGACCAAATTGTATTGGATGTATATGGTTCAGATAACTATGATGAAGCATTCAAAAATGTTAATCAAAAGGCAGTTGATGCTGAATTACAAAGACAATTAAAACAATCATCAGAAGACGGTAAAAATGTTATCATCAATATGACCAACATGACTTCTAAACGTAGAGTTCACAATCTAAGTCACTTTGGAAGTGAATATACTAAGATTGCTGTTATTTTCCCTATTTTAGAATGGGAAGAATACCGTAACAGAAACATCAAGCGTCAACAAGAGGAAATGAAGTTTATTCCAGAACAAGTTATTAAAAACATGATTGGATCTTACCAACCAATTAATCCATCTGAAGGATTCGACAAGATAGTTAGTCTGTAATTTTTTAAAATATATGAAAATGAATAAAGAACAAAGAAAATTTATTGATGTCGCTGAAAAATTTGCGATAGATGCTCATGAAAAAACCAATCACTTTTATGACACCTATTTACCATATTCCTTTCATTTAAGAATGGTAGTAAAAGCGTGTCATGATTTTTTAAAATTAATACCAGAAAATAAAAGACATATTGTAGTATCAGCTGGATTTTTACATGATTCAATTGAAGATGCTCGTTTAACATACAATGATGTTAAGTCAGTTACTAATGTTGAAGTAGCAGAAATAGTAAGAGCCGTGACTAATTATGGTCGTGGTCGCGATCGAAATGAAAGAATGCCGGATTTTGTTTATGATGATATTCGTAATACTGAATTTGCTACTTTTGTTAAATTGGCTGACCGTATTGCTAATGTTCAATACTCTAAAATGACTGGTAGCTCTATGTTTAAGAAATATAGTAAAGAACAAGAACATTTCAAATCTAAGCTTTTTGTAGATGGTCAATACATTGAAATGTGGGAATATTTAGATAACATTTTTAACTCACAATAATGGAGAAAGAAATATTTATTAATAAAACATTAGATATTATATCAGAGGTCACAGATGAACAAAATTTAAGAAAAGATTGGGAAACAGGATCTTTGGTAATTGAATTCGGAGATTCAAACAATAAGCCTTGTGAAATACGAATATATAGAATTTTTTTTGGTCTATTTAATAGAATTAATTTCAGTATAAATTTACAATGGGTGGCTGAATATGAAATTTCCAGAAAAGAATTCAAATTGATTAAAAATTCTTTCGAACAAAGAATCACTGATATTAAGTCAAGTAAATTAAATGAGTTTTTCACACAAGAAAATAGAGATAATAAAATAAACCAATTAATAAGTTAATATGCCAAATTGGGTAAGAAATAAAGTTTCATTTGAGGGTCCAAGTGACAAAATAGAAGCTATGTTAGATTCCATTAAATCAGTAAATAAAAATGGAGATCTAAATTTTATTGACTTTGATAAAATAATACCAATGCCAGAGTCTCTAAAGATAGAGTCTGGAACATCAACTGATACTGGAATAGCTCTTGTTAAGTATTTGAATGGTGATGATACCAATCTTAAAAAGATGCTATCTTATCCTTGGGTAATAAACGCTGGTATTAAAACAGTAGAAGAATTATTCGAGGAATTTAAGAAAAGAGATAACTACAATTCTACCATAGAACAAGGCAAGAGATCCATTTTCAATCTTGAGAATTATGGATATAATGATTGGTATTCTTGGTCAGTTGACAACTGGGGAACAAAGTGGAATGCTGGTGAGACGAGTTATGATGGTGGAGTTTTAGAATTTGAAACAGCTTGGTCAACACCAGAGCCAGTAATGATTGAACTGTCGGATATGAACCCAGATATTACTTTTATAGTAGAATACGCTGATGAAGATATCGGGAGTAATTGTGGTAAATACACACTAAAAGGTGGTGTTGGTGAGTATGTAGAATATGACGGCATTGGTGCTTGTGAAGTTTGGGGATATGACCCAGCTGAATACTACCCAGAGATATACCGAGACCAACAAATTGATAAAATATTAGGAGACGAAGAATGATAACATTAATAGCAGCGTGTTCTAAGAACAGAGTTATTGGAAAAGATAACCAACTAATTTGGAAAGTACCAGGAGATCTTAAAAGATTCAAAGAATTAACAACAGGTCATCCAATCTTAATGGGTAGAAAAACATTTGAATCTATTGGTAGACCTTTACCAAATAGAACCAATATTGTTATCACCAGAGATAAGAACTGGAAACAAGAAGGGTGTTTAGTTTATAATAATTTTGAAGATGTTCTATCAATTTTTGAAAAAGAAAATCTTTTTGTAATTGGTGGTGGGGAAATCTATAAAATGTTAATAAACTTATCAGATAAAATAGAATTAACTTTAATTGATAAAGACTTTGAGGGAGATACTTACTTTCCAGAGATTGATTCTCATTGGACAGTTGAAAATATAGAATCAAAATCTTGTCCGGAATTTGATTATAGATATATCACTTATATTCGTAAATAAATTTGGATAATTTGTTAGCATTCCTTATCTTTGTATAACAAAATCAAAGAAAATGGTCTATACTAAATTTCACTTTCAATTAGGCAAATTTGAATATATTGATTCTTCTATATCATTTGACTGGGATGGAGAAGACTATATTTCTCACTCAGGTGAGTACATGACTTTTGAACTTGTTCTTCGTGATAAGCGAGTTATGTTTGATATAAACTTCGATATTACTGCTTCTTGTGATTGGAAATGTGAAAGAGGTGACTATTATACACCAGATGAATATTACCAAACAAATCTTGATATTGATGTTACAATAACTGGTATTAACTCCGAGGTAGATATTGATTTAGATTTGAAAGACAAAGAAGTTTACAAGATTTTGGAAAAGTTGGTACTATCAAAAATTGATTTATAAAAATGCCAAAATATAATAAAGTATTATCAAAGATTGAACCAAAGGATATCCTAAAATGAAAAAAATAGGAGTCAATAAAGATATATTTGATTTTCTTTCTTCTACACATATTGATGGTAGAAGTGGATTTACTGATGAAGGATGGGAACACTATGTTAATATTCTTAAAATTATAAAGAATAAGATGTTTAACCCAGACCAACCAGAGTCTAAATTTGTGGAATTATGTGTGGCTGAAAATTGGGATTACGCAAAATCAGTTGCAGACACAAGAAATAAAGAAGCAATTGAATATTGTGACTTATTCAGAAAATTTATAGAACACATTAAGAAAACACCAGATTACATAGAACTTAACAGAGATAAGCAAATTAATAAAATATTACAATGATAAAATCAATTCTTAAAGCCAACTCTTGGTATGATGTTCTAAAAGAACCAAATAGAACACTATTTTTCTTTTTTGTTTTAATGCCATTAATTTGTGGAAGTCAATTTTTACTTGATACTATCTACGGCGATATAGGATATATTTACTGGGGGTTTTGGGTGATGTTTCTTGTCGCCTTTAGAATGACCCCTTCAATTGTTGATATCAGAAATATCCACAAAAAAAGAAAAAAATTAGAAAAAGATTTGGAGAATTAAAAATTATCCGTATCTTTGTATTAATAAAGTATTAAAGTGTTAACTGATAATCGAAAGAAAAACAGTTTGGCTCAAATTGAGTTGTGGTAGAAAAAACCTTGTGATTGGGGTTCCACGGAGACTTTTAGTGATTGATTGTGTCTCTGAAATACTTGGTGGTCAAAGAAGACCAAGGCTCGTACCTTGGTTGCCATTCGGCTTCGGCGGTTCAAATCCGACCTTCACCCACTACAAACCTCTCTTTGAGAGGTTTTTTTATTTTAAATATTTTTCAAAAAAAGGTAAACTTTTTAAAACATCGGCCAGCATTAAGAATATAAGAAACATATGAATACACAAAGTATCCATAATAAAAATAAAAATTCGTAACATGAACAAGGCAGATTTAATCAATGAAATTGCTAACTCAACTGGTTTGACTAAGACTAAGGCAGGTGAAACAATTGATGCTATGGTTAGTGCAATCGAAACAGCTCTTTCTAAAGGTGATAAAGTTACTTTAGTTGGTTTTGGTACTTGGGAAACTTCAAGTCGCCAAGCTCGCAAAGGACGTAACCCTAAGACAGGTGCTGAAATCTCTATCCCTGCAAAGAAGGTAGCAAGATTCAGAGCTGGTTCTAAGCTTTCACAGAAAGTTAATGGTTAATAATTATTAACTTTAATTGAAATAGACCGATTTTTTATCGGTCTATTTCTTTTTTAAAAACTTTTGATTATCTTTGTATAAAATAATATTATGTTTGATATAGATTACGAATTATTCACTCTTTTACCATTCTTGTTACCAAAGCTATTAGTAGCAACAATATGTGGTGTAATTGTTGGGTATGATAGAGAAATAAAACAGAAAACTGCTGGTATCAGAACCAATATTCTCATTTGCGTTGGATGTGCTCTTTTTACCGCACTTTCATTTTATATCTCTAAAACAAATAACATTGATCCAACAAGGATAATTGGCCAAATTATCACCGGTATTGGTTTCTTAGGAGCAGGTGTTATTATGAAACACGATGATAAAATTATTGGAGTAACAACAGCGGCTTTTATCTGGATAGTGAGTGCAATTGGAGTTTTAGTTGGGATAGGATCTTATATAACACCAGTGTTACTAACAATAGGATTAATTATAATTAGTAGAATTTTTGAAAGAATAGAAAAATATATTAAAAATCAACAAGAAAACAAATGAAGCTAGAAATTGAACGTAAGTTTATTGTAAAGTCACTACCAAAAATTGAACCAGATGATGTTCATGAAATCGAGCAGTATTACTTTAAGAATGATAAAGGTATTTGGGAAAGAGCTAGAACATATCATTCAGAGAAGACTGGAGATATGTATATACATACAGTAAAAAAATCAGTTTCTAAGGGAGTCAATATGGAAGATGAACATGAAATGACCAAACAAGAATTTGATAAGTTCAAAAAGAATTGCTTCAAAAAAGGAGTAGAATCAAGACACATCTCTAAAGAAAGATGGGTCTATAAAGATGGAGACTTAAAATGGGAAGTTGATAAGTTCAATAGTGGATATCACTTAATTGTGGCTGAGATTGAATTACCAACAAAAAAATATGACCTTAAATTTCCAAAATTCATGGAAGATATTATCTTACTTGAAGTAACTGGAGTAAAACAATTTAGTAACAGAGCACTGTCTCTTAAAATAGAAAAATAATGAGTTTTGAATTAACACTTAATAGAATAGAAACCGATATTAACCAAAGATTAAGACCAGGTTATACAAGAATTTGGGTACAAGGTAATATCAAAGGTGGAACAGCCACAATTCTCTTTACAGCATTTAGTAATAGTGGATATACCATGCACACCATGGTTGTTAAAAATTTCCGCAACTACCGACCAGATGGAAACTTACAAGAAGAATTGGATATATTAAATAGACAAATAGAAAGTTTTCGGACACTATTAGAAAACTATGTTGTATATGAATAATATCACATTAGAAGAAATCCGTAAAACTGTATCGAGTATCAAACCAAGTGATACTCGATCTTTGTCTTTGCTTATGGATTATAGTGGTTCTTTAGAAGACAACATTTCTGGAACTAACTACAAAAGAAATCTAAGACTCCGACTAACAACATTAAGAATCGGTAAAATAAGAAAAATTATCAAAAACATATGACAGAAAAATTAGAATTAAGGATGTATGGATTAGTTCCATATAATATTAGTCCTATTCAACAAGGTATCCAATTTGGACATGCCGTAGTTGATTATGGACAATTGGTAAAAACATTATCCACAGAGCATCCAAATATCATTTCTCAATATGATGATTGGGCTAATAATTGGAAAACATTTATTATATTAAACGGTGGAACAACTAATAAAAGTTTAGAATATACCGGTACACTAAATAATCATTTTGCAACACTTGTTGAAAATGGAATTACGTGTCACCCATTCTATGAACCAGACTTAGGTAATCAATTAACCGCTATTGTTTTCTTAGTTGATGAAAGAGTATTCAATAGAATCAAATACCCTGACTTTGAACCAAGTGTTCTAGCTGCACTGAATATGTGGAAGTATAAAAGAGAGTTCAAAGGTTGGACTAAAAAAATTGGAGGAGAAAAGAATGTCTTCCTAAGAAGCTTTCTAAAAAACTTTAGGTTAGCCTAATTAAAACAACTTTTATTAATTAGAGTGTATAAATGTATATTAACCAAAAAAAATATCATATTAATGGATAAATTAAATCAAATTTCAGACGAGGAACTTTTGGATATCAAAATGTCTCTCGAAGATGATGAAGATGATTCTGATCGTTATAAAGGATCAAAAAAACCTTCTGATCCAAAGTCAAAAACTCCAGTCTTAGACTCTTTCAGTAGAGACTTGACTAAATTAGCAGAAGAAGGAAAGATTGACCCAATTGTTGGTCGTGAAAAAGAGATTGAAAGAGTATCACAAATTCTTTCCCGTAGAAAGAAAAATAATCCAGTTCTTATCGGTGAACCAGGTGTTGGTAAATCAGCTATTGCTGAAGGATTAGCATTACGCATTACTCAACGTAAAGTATCAAGAGTTCTTTTCAATAAAAGAATCTGTACTTTAGACTTAGCTTCAATGGTTGCTGGTACTAAATACCGTGGTCAATTTGAAGAAAGAATCAAAGCTGTAATGGCTGAGTTGGAAAAACAACCAGATATCATTCTATTCATTGATGAAATTCATACTATTATTGGTGCTGGTGGTGCATCTGGATCATTGGATGCTTCTAATATGTTCAAGCCAGCTTTGGCTCGTGGTGAAATTCAAATCATCGGTGCTACAACATTGGATGAATACCGCAAACACATTGAAAAAGATGGAGCCTTAGAGCGTCGTTTCCAAAAGGTAGTTGTTGAACCAGCGACCGAAGAAGAAACAATGCAAATCTTGGATAATGTCAAAGATAAATATGAATCTCATCACAATGTTACTTATTCACCAGATGCTATTAAAGCTTGTGTTGATTTAACATCTCGATTTATGAGTGACCGTTTTCTTCCAGATAAAGCTTTAGATGCTTTAGATGAAGCTGGTTCTCGTGTACACATTTCTAATATTGTAGTTCCTAAAGAAATTGTTGATATTGAGAAGAAAATTGCTGAAATCAAAGACAAGAAAACTCTTGTAGTTCGTAGTCAAAAGTATGAAGAAGCAGCTCAATTGAGAGATGTTGAAAAACAACTTCACAATAATCTTGAAGAAGCTCGTAAAAAGTGGGAAGAAGAACAAAAAACTCAAAGACAAACAGTTACCGAAGACAACGTGGCTGAAGTTGTTTCTATGATGACTGGTATTCCTTTACAGAAAGTGGGCCAAAAAGAAAATGAGAAGCTTTCTAAAATGCCAGAAGCCATTATGGGTAAAGTTATTGGACAAGATGAGGCTGTCTCTAAAGTTGTCAAGTCTATTCAGCGTGGTCGTGTTGGTTTAAAAGATCCAAATCGTCCTATCGGTACTTTCCTATTCTTGGGACCTACTGGTGTAGGTAAAACACAATTGGCTAAAATCTTGGCTAAGTATATGTTTGATTCAGAAGATTCTTTAATTAGAATTGATATGAGTGAATATATGGAGAAAATTGCTGTAACTCGTTTGATTGGAGCGCCTCCAGGGTATGTCGGTCACGAAGAAGGTGGACAATTAACTGAAAAAGTTAGACGTAAGCCATATTCAGTTATTCTATTGGATGAAATTGAGAAAGCACACCCAGAAGTATTTAACTTATTACTTCAAGTATTGGATGACGGTCAATTAACTGACTCACTTGGTAGAAAAGTTAATTTCAAAAACACTGTTATCATCATGACTTCTAATACTGGTTCTCGTCAGTTAAAAGAATTTGGAACTGGTGTTGGATTTAATACAAAGTCTAAAGAAGATAGTAAAGGTGATGAAGCTAAATCAGTTATTGAGAAACAATTGAAAAAGACATTCGCGCCAGAGTTTATCAATCGTATTGATGATGTAATTACATTCAACTCTCTTTCTAAAGAGAACATCAATAGTATTATTGATATTGAAATTGAAAAATTGGTAGAACGTGTTAAATTGTTAGAATATACATTAGTTCTTACTGAAAATGCTAAAGAACACATTGCTGAAAAAGGATATGATCCAGATTATGGAGCAAGACCTTTGAAAAGAGCAATTCAAAAGTATATTGAAGATCCAATTACAGAAGAAATCATCGCTTCTAATCCAGAAAAAGGTTCATCTTTAAATTTGGATTACAACAAAGAAGAAGATAAGATGATTGTAACTTACAAGAAACCTAAGAAAACAAGTAAGAAATAAATAAAAAGAGAGTCATTATTGACTCTCTTTTTTTATTTGTCTAAGTATTGAATTTTTCAATCTCTTATTGAAAGGATAACTCCTACCATTAACTGTAACTTGGTTATCCATAACTTTCACTTTGATAGGATTTTCTTCAAACCAATTATTAAATACCATTTCTTTACCTGGTTCAAATCCATATCTACTCATTAGTAAGTAATTCTCATCATCTAATATATCAATAACCGATTGGAATATCTTAGCATCATTCTTTCTATTTTTGAATTTAGAATACTTTTTAATGAATCCTAAGTCGCCTTGATGTTCTTTCTCATCTAACCACCATTTAGGTTCTCTAACCGTTGGTAAGCTATCCCAATCAATTTTACAAGCTGCCATAGCTATCTTTTCTACATAACTAATATCTACATATTCTGTATTATGATGCTCATTCCAAACACCAATAGATATATTAGTACATTCCGGTATTAATTCTATGAAGTTACCGGTGTCTGTATAATAACCAGTTTTATCTTTTTGCATAGTTACACCTGACTTAGAAAATTCTTCAATCAAAGCATCTGCAAATTCATCAGAACAACATTGTTGAGCCATTTGTCTTGTGATAATCGAACCTTTCATCTTTCTATCAAAAGCAATAGCTCTTTTAAATGACTTTAATAATTCTGGGTTATTATTGACTACTTCACCAGAACCCCAACAACCACCAGATAAAATTGGTTCTTCACCTAAGAAGAAATAATAAAAACCAGGAACACCTTGAGATATCATATAAAGTATAGCAGTAACACCAGCTTTGTTATCACCACCTAATATTGTAGTCTCATCGGTTTTAATAATATTACCATCAATTACATGATTAATCTTTTCTTTTATTTTACAATAATTATCTAAGTGACAAGTAAATAAAGTTTCTGAATTTCCAACCTTAACAAAATAGTTACCGGATTGGTCTTTTTGAAATCCACTTGGTAAAAGATGTTCAAGATCAGATTCGTGTCCATATGGAGTAGTGAACTCTGTTAGTTTGAGAAATGTTTCTTTAATATTCATAGAGTATATATAAACAAATTAGATTTTATTTTATAAAAGTAAAAAATAAAGCGCTCTAATGAATTTCACGTATATTATACCTTTCAAATATACAGATGATAGATTTTTAACTTTACAAAAAGTAATTGAAAATATCAAGAACTTAAACTGTGAAGTGATTGTTATAGAACAAGGAACAGAATCTATACTACCAAGTAAAAACTTACTTACTACACAAAAATACATCTTCTTAAATAATCCATACCCATTTAATAAATCTTGGTCATTAAATATTGCTTGGAAAGAAGCAACTAATGATATTATAGTTTTTGGTGATGCTGATAATTTAATTGATACAAACAATATACTATCATCTATTAATGAAATGGGTGATTATGAGTTTGTATCACCACACATTAGATTAATTGACTTACAACCAAATGAGAATGGATTAGATAGTAATTCTATCTTTCAAATTAAAAGACCAGGTAGAGGAGAATTAGACCATCAAAAACTTCCAATGTGCGGCGCAATGACTATTTTCAAAAAAGAAGCTCTTGAAAAGATTGCTGGTTGGCCTGAAGAGTTTTTTGGATGGGGTGCTGAAGATGACGCAATGTCTATAAAAGTAAAGCATTTTTTAAAATGGAAAGAGATTGATAATAATTGTTATCATTTATATCACCAGCGAGTTCAACCAGATATGAGATGGTATCAGAGAAATCTACAAATATATCATAGTTATATTAACTCAACAAAAGAAAGCTTAGAGCAGTACTTAAATACTACTAAACCATTAATTGGAGATAAAAATAGAAAATTTGAATGATACATATACTCTGGTGTACAATAAGACCACAACAATTTATGCACTTCCATAAAATATGGATAGAAAAGGCAAATAATAAAGAAAATATTAAAACATGGGTAGCTGTTAACTGGCAACAACATAAAGATGAACTAAAAGATTATCCAGTTGATGTTCAAGTTGTAAATACAGATAAGATTGGAGTTTGTTACCCATCTTATCAATTAAGTTCAAAATTAGAATGTGAAAAAGATTCAGATATTGTTGTATTTGCTTCTGATGATTTTCTACCACCTGATAATTGGGACACTTATTTAATAAATAAATTTGAAGGAAAAGATGGTTGTTTATTTGTACCAGATGGATATCAATTAGAAGATTCTTCTAATATGATTGACCCTTGTATAACAATTCCATTGATGACTTATGGGTGTCTTAAAAAGTTAAATAAAGTAATTTATCATCCTGCTTATAATCATATGTTCTCGGATAATGAACTACATTTGAATTGTAAAGAATTGGGAATGTTAATAAATGGATATCATGATGGTATTCAATTCTTACACGTTCATCACTCAGCTGGTTTGAGGCAAACAGACCAAGCTGATGCACAATATCATTCAAAGTGGCAGGTTGACCAACAAACTTGGAATAGAAGAAAGCTATTACCATTAGAAAAAAGATTAGAATTATAATATGAAAAAGATAATATCTTATTCACTTTGGGGAAATGATAAAAAGTATATAGAAGGCGCTAAAAAAAATATAGAATTAGCAAAAACTTGGTTTCCTGATTGGGAAGTTAAATTATACTTATCAACTAATACAGAATTTAATTTCAACAGTGACAACTTAGAAATAATTTATAGGACAGAATCACAACAACAAGATGGATGTTTTTGGAGATTTGAGGAATGTGATTCGGATAATATAGTAATAGTTAGAGATTTGGATGATAGACTATCAGAAAGACACAAGTTTGTAGTAGATGAATGGTTAAACTCTGATAAAAATATACATATAGTGAGAGATCATCCAAATCATTTATATCCAATAATGGCTGGACTTTGGGGATGTAGAAACGGAGTTTTAAAAGGACTTAAAGATAGTATAAATAGTTGGCAGAATAAAAGTTATTATACCACTGACCAAGATTTCCTAAAAACAGTAATATATACAAATCAATTTGTAAACCAATTTTTAATTCATGATCCATATCATAAACCTATCGGTATAGAAAAGAATATAAATATAAGTAGAAAAAACTACGAATTTTTGGGAGACACATTTGATTCAGATGAGAATCGAGTTGAGGACTACTGGAAAATAATTAAAAACTATGAAAAAAATTAAAATAAACTTTACTGATTTTTGGCCAGGATTTGATAAGACAAATAATTATTTTTTCAATCTCCTGAAAGAAGAATTTGAAGTTGAGATATCAAATCAACCCGATTATTTATTCTTTTCAATATTTGGCAATCAACACCAAAGTTATAATAATTGTAAAAAAATATTCTATACTGGTGAGAATATTGCACCACCGTTAGGATATTGTGACTATTCTTTTTCATTTGATTACTTAGATGACACAAGAAATTATAGACTACCTCATTATCTTTTATACGATGGATACTATGAGCTAGCTAGACCAAAAGTGGTTGAGGAATCTTTAGCCAATAGAAAGTTCTGTAACTTTGTTGCATCTAATGGTAATTGTCAAGAAAGAAACCAATTTACACAACAATTGTCTAAATATAAAAAGGTAGACTGTGGTGGAAGATGGATGAATAATATTGGATATGCGGTAGATGATAAAAGAAAATTTCAATCTGAGTATAAGTTTTCCATTACATTTGAAAATAATGCTTATAGACCACAACATCCTGGATATACAACCGAAAAGATTATGGAACCAATGACTGTTAATTCAATTCCATTATATTGGGGCAATCCTAAGATTGATTTAGAATTTAATAAAGAATCATTCATTAGTTTTTATGAATTTGGATCATTTGATAAAATGATTGAATACATTATTGAAATAGACAAAAACAGTGATAAATACTTAGAAATGTTAAAACAACCCTGGTTTACTGAGTATAATATACCAGATAGTAATAAGATAGAAAATATAAAATCTTTCTTATATAAAATTTTTTAAATAACAATGTATAGTATAGGAATAACAACATTTAAAAGAAGACTAGAAAGTGTTGAGAAAATGATTGACTTTATCAAAAAATGTGATAAAGATGTCATAATTAATATAGCAATCAATGGTGAAGTTGATGAAGAATTTGATGAGAATTATAGACAGGGTATATTAAGAATTTGCCAAAAATACAATAATATATTTCCATTCTTTTGTCAAGAGTTTAGGTCTTTAGCTAAACTGTGGAATAATTTAGTTATTTTTTCCAAAACAGAGCATAATTTAATATTAAATGATGATTTAGTATTTAATCAAGAACAAAACTTTGTTGAAATTGTCAAACAAGTTATAGTTGCTAATCCAAATATTGGACTATTCACAATTAATGGTTCTTTTAGTCATTTTGTAATCACAAAGAAACTATTAGATGATGTTGGTTACTTTGATGAAAGATTTCTTTTGCACGGAGAAGAGGATGGCGACTTTGTTTGGAGATATATTGAGAAGTACGGTAATTACCAGCCTTCAGTAAATTTACCAATAGTTGCAAACTTACACCAGACTGGAAAAGAAGACACAAGTATGATTGCAAATAATGTAGAAATAGGTTATTCTAACAAGCCAAGATTTAATCAAGAGTTTACACTGACTAAATATAAGTACAACCAAGATGCTGTAATATCCGGTCTATATGGTAGACCACATGAGAGAGTACTATCGGATAGTACACAATACCCTTATGAGAAATTTTATTTTGAAAATAAACATAATCTATCAAAATTTGAAAAGATAATAGTTAAATGATACTAGAATTAGAAAAGTCTTCACATAAAGTTTTTTTACCTATTGATGAAAATGGTAGACAAATATCAATTTTTAACTTAAAAGAATGTAAGTTTGTTGGTGATCTATATTATCCAAATCCAGTTTTGAAATCTACCGATGGTTACTATCGAGTAATACGTGAAAAAACTATGTCTTTAAATATAGATAGAGATATTAATTTACAAGAAAGTGAAATTAAAAAAGTAATAGATTATCCAGTTTTCTTTTTTGTCTATAATACAGATAATTACTATCATTTTATATATGATACACTGCCTTATTTAATCTCTTTCTTAGAGTTAAAAAAAGAATTACCTAATATTAAGTTACTTATGAATTATCCAAATACATCAGTGACTAAGTTTTACAGATTTGTGATTGAATTTTTAGAAATATTAAATATAAATATAGAAAATGATGTTGTAATCATAGATGGTGAGACATTATACTCTGATGTTTATATTTCTTCTTCATATACACATGATGATATGTCAGACCAACCACCAAGAAAAGAAATTTTCGAATTTTACAAAAAGATGGTTGATATGACTATAGATGAAAGTATTAGTAAATTACCAAAAAAGATTTATATATCAAGAAGGACTTGGTTAAATAAATCTGACATCTCAAATATTGGTACTAATTATACATCAAGAAGAAAACTAATGAATGAAGATGAATTAGTTGATATACTAAATAAAAATGATTATACCGAAGTCTTTACTGAAAATTTATCAACCGTTGAAAAATTATTATTATTTTATAATGCTGAGTCTGTTGTTGGTGCTATTGGAGGTGGGGTTTGTAATGTTTTATTCTGTAAGCCATCTACTAAAGTATTGGTATTAGTTTCTCCAACATTTTTGGATATAAATGATAGATTTAAGTATTCATTAGATTGTTGCGATACTACTTACTATAAACAATCTAGCCATTATGATAGTGGATTTTGGAAAAAGTATATGAGAGTATCAGTAGATAGTCAAAACATTGTAGGAGAAGTATTTGATACAATTGATTCACATCTAATAATATCTTACACTAAGCAAAATGTGGCTGGTTGGAACAATCAAATTCAATATTCACAAGATAAATTTAAAATGAGTGATTGCAGACCATTGGATAATGGACTTAACTCGCCATGGGTATTAGATTTAGAAAAAATAAATAAATATTTATAATGAAAAAAGGATTCTTACATTTTCACCAAGGATGGACTGATATAATAAACTGTCTTCCACTAATTAGATACTATTCAAAAATATATGACGAATTAGTTGTTCTAAACAAACTTGACGCTAAACATATAATTGACTTTTTCTGTAAAGATATTGAGAATGTTAAGCCAATCTATTTAAGTAGAGAAGTTTTAGATGAAGAAAGTAATGGTAGAATACACTTATTAGGTTATCTAACTTCTAACAACATATTAAATATTTTGGAATATGATCTATTAATTCATGGATTCCCCGATCATTATCGCGTAGATAAATATAAATCTATATATCCATCACGATTTAACACTTGTCATTTTGTTCAAGGATTTTATACACATTATCAAATCCCATATGAGACAAGAATAAATATGTTTGAGTTTACTAGAGATATGGAGTCAGAAAATAAATACTATGAGGATTTCGTATCTAAGAATGGTAATAACTATGCCTTATATCATGATGACCCTTCAAGAAATATGGGTGTGTCCTTACCTATTTCTAAAAATCCAAAATACACATATGTTAATCTACATGGTATAGCAGATAATATATTTAATACTATAAAAATAATTGAGAATGCAAAGGAAATACACTTAGTTGATTCGGTGTGGGCATCATTTTGTTATATGGTTGATTGTAGATATAGAACATTTAAAGATATAAATGTCTATCTATATCCATTGATTAATAGACCAGGAGGATGTTTACAATTCACACCTAATCTAAGATTGAAATATATTGATCCAGTAAACTTGAATAACTGGACAATAATAAATTATTATTAATATAAATGAGAGTAGCATTATTAATATCTGGTTATTTAAGAACATTTACTGAAAATATCCCATCAATTAAGGAAAAAATAATTGATAAGTTTGATTTAGTGGATGTCTACCTACATATAACTAAAAATGAAACAACCAATGATAAATATTTTAATCCAGATTCCGAAAATATGGATTATATAATTCAAGTAATTAATCCAAAGGTTATAATATTTGAAGAAAACCAAAAATACAATAATAATAAAAAAATAAATGATTTATTTAATCTATGGGGTAAATACCATAAGTTAAACAGTATAAAATGTCTAAATGAAAAAATAGATGGGGATTATGATTTGGTAATAAAGTATAGACCAGATGTAAACCTTGTGTCTGATGATATTTTTAATCAAGAAATAAGTGATGATTTTGTCTTCATACCAAGCAATAGTTTAATTGATAAATCAAAACTATTGAAAGATGATGATAAGTATATATGTGATATCATTGCATTTGGTAGTTCATATATTATGAATAAGTATTTTGAGATATATTCAAACATTGATAATCTTGTAAAAAAATATGGATACATTTCAGAAACAGTGTTACATCACTATTTAAATGACTTTATTATAAAGTATAAGGAAATAGACATAGATTATACTATTTTATTATCTAAGTGTAATATATTTGCCATAGCTGGTGATTCTGGAAGTGGAAAGACAACATTGGGAAACATATTAAAATCATATTTTTCCAACTCTTTTATGTTGGAGTGTGACAGATATCACAAATGGGAAAGAAAAGATGAGAATTGGAAAACATATACACATTTAAATCCGGATGCCAATTACATAACTAAAATGAATGAGGACATCTTTAATTTGAAAGTCGGAAATTCAATCTACCAAGTTGATTATGATCATAATAGTGGTAAATTTACGGAACCAGAAAAGATAGAGACATCAGATAACATGATAGTATGTGGATTACACTCACTCTATAATGAAAATCAAAACTTATATAATATTAAAATATTTATAGACACGGATGAGAAACTAAAATATACCTGGAAAATCAAAAGAGATATACAAAAAAGAGGATATACTAAGGAACAAATATTAAACCAGATAGAATATAGAAAGGGTGATTATAATACATATATTTTACCACAAAGGGACAAATCAGATGTTATTATAAATTTTTTCACAGATGGTGAGTTTGATGTAGATAAATTAGAAGATCCATTTGATATAAAATTGAGAATTTATATTAGAAAGAAGTTTAATAATATAATGTCCATATTGGAATCATTCACACTAAATCAAATAAAATATGACTTTGAAGTAAATGATGAACACTACGTAATAGTATTTCCTGAGTTTACAGACCATAATCTAAACTTAAATAGGGTAAATAAAAACTTCTATGACTATATTTTATATACAATATTAAATATTAAAGACTAATAAAGATGAAATATTTAGTTTATTCACACACTGATTATATAGACATACTCAGAGTACATGCAGATAATTTAAAATATGAGGATTCCATATTGCTCATTAATAAAAGTGAACATAATGATATATTTGATCGTTTTTCTAAAGTTATATTTTATGATGATAATCAAAGCTACACTAAAAAACTAGTACAATGTGTATCACAAATAGATGATGAATATTTCATATTAATTCACGATATGGATATACTAATGGAAATAGATGAGGTAAAAATGTGTGAAATCAAAACCTATGTTATAGAAAATAATATAGATAGACTTTATTTACACCATTTTCCCCATCATCTTTTATCCAATGATATCGATGGTAATATAGTAGAAATGGATAAATTTACATCTATTAGAAATCCAAGTGAGTATGGTGATGTTCTTTATAAAGTTACCAAATTAGGAATAACAACTAATAGATCAAGTAGTGGATATGGTGTTAATCCATCTATCTGTAAAAAAAGTTCTATGATAGATATCTGGGAAAAATTTCCAGATAAAACATATAGAAACATAGAGGAATATGACGTTGGATCATATTGTATAGATAATTATAATTTTTATTTTATTTCATCAAAGACTCCAGTAGATACCGGTTTTTACATGGTTAATAAATTTTTTAAGTATATTCACATTACACATTATGGTCAATTATTAACTACAGATAGAGAAATGGATAAAGATTCCAAAGAGTATTACATCAATAATATATTAAACAAATATAAGTTTAACCGATAATGTTCTTTGATTCTGTAATTTTTGACTTGGATAACACATTATATAACTATGATGTGTGTAATGATAATGCGTTAGATGTGGTTATCAATCACATATATAATATAAGTGGCGTAGATAAAGAAATTATTAAATTAGAATATAAGAAGGTATCAATCTCTTTAAAGCAAGAAATAGGTAATGTTGGATCTTCACATAATAGATTTATATACTTTAAGAACCTATCAAATAGACTAAACCTAAAACTTAATATTAAGGAAATCAACCAACTATATTGGGATAGTTTTTATTCAAAAATTATTTTAAATGATGGGGTTATTGATTTGCTAAACTTTTTCAAAGAAAACAACATTAAATTATTTATATTAACCGATTACACACTTGAGGAACAATATAGTAAACTATCAAAACTAAACATTGTAGATTTTTTCAATGATATAATATCATCTGAAGAAATAGGTATAGATAAGCCTAGTAATAAAATGTTTTTATCAGCCAAAGAAAAGGCAAAAAGTGATAATATAATAATGATAGGTGATAACTTTGATAAAGATATAATGGGAGCGGACTCACTTGGAATTTACTCTTTTCATTATTGTGAAAATAAGAAAATATCAATTAATAAAAAATATTTGGAATTTGGTTCATTTGTTGAGTTATTAAACTTACTAAAAGATATTAAAGTTGAGATAGATAATTTAGTAGATATATCTAACTATTTTGGTCAAAGATTTGATCTAGTACAAGGAGCAGGTGGTAACATATCAGTGAAAGTAGATGATTTAATGATAATCAAGTCATCTGGAATAAAAATGCACAAGTTATCATCAAGTAGTGGATATTCAATATTAAATAATATTGAATTAAAGAATGATGTTATTAATAATGAATATAACAATATTGATAATTATAATTTATTTATTAATAAAAGAGCATCTATGGAAACATATATGCACAGTCTATTAAAGAAATATACAGTACATCTACATCCAATACAAACCAATTATATCTTAGTTAGAGATAACTTTAAGGAGAAAATCAGTTCTTTATTTCCAAAATCATCTATTATAGATTACACAACACCTGGAATACCTCTATCAATTGAAATTGCTAAACATATAAACTCAGAATTGTTTTTTCTTGCGAATCACGGAATAATATACACTACAAATAATTTTGATGAAATAAAAAGTAAAATTGAAGAAGTGATATCTATATGTGAGTTAAACATAAATATTAACTTATCAAGATATAAATTAGTAAATAATATATCAGATACAATAGGTAAACTAACCGGGAAAAGAATGACTACAATTTTAGTTAATGATAATTTAGTTAATAACTATTTCAACCAGAATAAAAAGATATCTTTTTTATTCCCTGATTCAGTTATATTCTGTGGTAAAGAAATACTAGTAACAAATGATATAAATGATTTGTTAGAATTTCACCAGATACATAAGGATTATCCAAGAATTATAAATTATAACGGTCAAATTTATATTTGTGATTTAAGTATAGAAAAATGTTATGATATATTAGATATAGTAAAATCACAAATTCTACTATTAGAAGGTAATTCAGGGATGAGATTCTTAGAAAAAGATGAACAAGAAATACTATTGTCTTTAGATTCTGAGAAATATAGAAAAAAAATAAAATAAAATTATGTTTGTCGCCCATAGAATAAATACATCATCTGAATTACAAAATATACCAAGTGATATAGGAATTGAAATTGATATAAGAGATACAGATACAGAATTATATTTATCACATGATCCATTTTCTACTGGAGAACTATTAGATGACTTTTTAAAATTCTATAGACACTCATTTATAATATTAAATATTAAGAGTGAAAGGATAGAACATAGAATTATTGAGCTTTTAGTGAAATATAAAATCACTAATTACTTTTTTTTAGACTCTTCATTTCCTATGATATATAACTTATCTAATTTAGGTGAAAATAACATAGCTGTTAGATTTTCAGAATTTGAAGGATTGGATACTGTTATTAATATCAAAGATAGAGTGAGATGGGTTTGGGTAGATTGTTTTAGTCATTTTCCACTCACTCCAGAAATTTTTAAAATCCTAAAAGATAAAAATTTAAAAATTTGTATAGTTTCACCCGAATTACAAGGACAACCAAATAAAATATCAGAATATAAGTCATATATGATTGACAATCATATTAAGCCTGATATGATTTGCACTAAAATTTATAATATAGATCAATGGAAAGAAATATTCAATTAATTATACCAATGTCTGGTATAGGCAAGAGATTCGTAGAAGCTGGGTATAAATATCCTAAACCACTTATAGAAGTAGATGGATACCCAATCATTAAGCACGTGTTAGATTTATTTCCAGGTGTTACTGATGTATCATTCATATGTAACGAATTACATTTAGAAACAACAAAGATGAGAGATATACTCAAGTCAATTGCACCAAATTGTAAAATATATTCAGTATCCAATGAAAATAGAAAAGGTCCAGTTGATGCTGTAAATCAAATATCTGAATTTATAAATGATGATAAAGAAACAATTATTAGTTACTGTGATTATGGAACTAAATGGAATTTTAACCAATTTTTATCTGATGTAAGAGATGGCGACTTTGATGGGTCAATTCCTTGTTATAAAGGATTTCATCCACATATGTTAGGTTCTGATAATTATGCGTTCTGTAAGGAAGTTAATAGAAATTTAATTGAGATAAAAGAAAAAGAACCATTTACTGACAATAAAATGAATGAATATGCTTCTAATGGAACATATTATTTTAAATCAGGTAGAATAGTTAAAAAATACTTTCAGAATTTGATTAATAGTAATATCAACTTAAATGGTGAATTCTATGTTAGCTTAGTATATAATCTTTTGGTAAAAGATGGACTAAAAGTTAATATTTTTGAGATAGAAAAAATGTTACAATGGGGAACTCCTTATGATTTAGAAATCTACAAAGGTTGGTCTAAATATTTTAATAATATTAAGAATAAACAACCAGAGATAAATCATAATGACGATGTTACACTGGTTTTACCAATGGCTGGTAGAGGAAGTAGATTCTCCGAAAATGGATATGAACTACCAAAACCACTGATTGATGTAGATGGATACCCAATGATAATTAAAGCGGTGGATTGTTTACCAACGACAACAAGTAAAATTTTCATTTGTTTAGAGGATCATATAAAAGAACATAATATAGATACTATACTAAAAAATTATTATGATAATTCTTCGGTAGTTAGTATCAATGAGACAACAAACGGACAAGCATGTACCTGTGAAATTGGAATACAAGAATTAAATTTAGATTTAGAAAAACCAATTTTAATATCAGCTTGTGATAATGGTGTGTATTACAACAAACAGCAATATATCGATTTAGTAAATGATGTAAGTAATGATATTATTGTTTGGTCATTTAGAAATAATCAGACTAGTAAAGTTAATCCAAATATGTATGCTTGGTTAAAGGTAGATGATGATAATAATATACATCATGTTTCTTGTAAAAAGTTTATATATGATGACCCATTAAAAACACATGCTATAATTGGCACTATGTACTTTAGAAAAGCAAAGTATTTTATGGAAGGTCTAAAAAAGAACTATGATGAGAACATACGAACTAATGGAGAATTCTATGTAGATGATGTCTTAAATCAAAATATTAAAGATGGTTTAAAAGTAAAAGTATTTGAAGTTGATAATTACATTTGTTGGGGAACCCCAGATGACTATAAAACATATAATTATTGGAAAGAGTATTTTATAAATAAATAATAAATAATAAATAATGAAAAAATCTAAAGTATTATTGGTTCATTCTGGAAACCTTTTTCCGGAATATATAAATGACTGTATATCACAATTAGTTAAATATAATTTTGAAGTACATCTTGTTATAAGTGATGAATTTATTCAAAGTATAACAAATAAAAACATATATTTAAGTCCGATTAGTGACTACATAGATGATATGTATGAAAATTATGTAACACCACATCCAGACAAATGGTTTAGAGATAACTACTGGCAACGAGTACATACTAGATTTTTTATTATAAGTTCATATTGTAAAAGAAACAAATTAGAAAAATTTTTTCATATAGAAAATGACGTTTTAGTTTATTCTGATTTTGTTGATATTACGAATAAATTAGTTGAAAATGGATGTGAAATGTCTGTTATAATTGATGCTGAGAATAGAGGATGTCCTGGACTAATTTATTTTAAAGATTCTGATGCAGCTAATAGATTATCAGATCACTTATTTAATAATAAGTCTTGGAATGATATGGAAAATCTTTATTTATACTTTAATTCAAATAGAGATACGGTTATTAACTTTCCTATAATAAACACAGATCATAATACAAAACTAATAAACTCATATGGTGTGGGTGAGAGTGGTAATATAAACTACTCCAATATGTTTGATATATATGAATCTATATTTGATGGTGCTAGTATTGGTCAATATTTAGGAGGATATGACCCATATGTTAAACCTGGAAATACAGACGGATATTTAAATGAATATTCTGTATTAAATCCATCAAATTTCAAGTATGAATGGGTAGATGGAATTCCATATTTAATTTCAAATGATAAAAAGATAAAAATAAATAACTTACACATACACTCAAAAAACCTTAAAAGGTTTATAAAATAAATAAATAAAAAATGGATAGATTTTCAACACACTTAGAATTACTCACTGCGGTTTGTAATTTCATAAAACCAAAAGAAGTTATCGAGTTCGGAATGGGTGATTACTCAACCCCACTATTGTTTAACAATTCAAGTAACTTAACTTCAATCGAAATGCAGAGTGAGTCTTGGTATAATATGGTTAATGATAAATTTACAGGTAATGAAAAATGGAACCCTATTTTATGCTTGGGTGATTTAGATTTTATGAACTTAACATATACATCATATGACTTGGCATTTGTTGATGGTCACCAAGAATCTAGACCAGACTGCGTAAATCTAATATCAAAATATTGCAATACTATAGTATCTCATGACACAGAGGCAACCTTCGTTTATAGATGGAATAGAGTAGATTTACCAGATTTTTACACATTTGAAGACCGCCGAAATGAACCATGGACAAAAGTATGGACAAAAAATAAAGACTTAATATCATACTTAGAAAAAAATATAAATTCACCAGAATGGTATTCTATACCAGGATTAAATTCATAATATGAAAATAAAATGGACAAACCCAACTGCTTCTGGATTATGTGATCGGTTATTAGATCTTATGTTGATATCGGCATATGCAAAAGTTTATAAATCCGAATTATACCTAAACTGGATAACCGGTTCACAAACATCAGTGAATAGGTGGATTAAAGAACCAGGAGTAGTAAGAGAGTGGGATGAGGTAAGATATCAAGACTATAAGTATGAAAATTACTCACAATATTTCACATTGCCAAAAAATATTTTTATTAATATAGACTGTAACCCGGATTATGTATTTAATAATTACTTAGGTGGAATATATTCACCACATTCATTCTATGAGAAATTTATAAATGATCCAAATATAACTATTGACGACTACCTAAAAGCTGTTTATGAGACTTTCGATGAATTCAAACCAACACAGAAACTATTAGACTTAACTAAGAATCTTCCAAAACCAGAATTATCTATACATCTAAGAAGAGCTGATAAAGTTAGAATAGATCCGGATCCACTCGCGGTTAATCTTCAAGAGCTTGAATCGTTAAATAATCTAACCATGCAAGTTCTTGAAAAATTTAATAAAAGTAAATTAATATACATTGCATCGGATGACCAGGAGGAAAAAGAAAAATATGCTTCTAAATACGAAAGTATAGTGGACAAAAATGAATATCTTATTTTTGAGAAAACGTATGTGGATATCTACATGCTTTCACAAAGTGATTATATAATTTTATCACAAAAACACTCTAATTTTTCAATGTTTTCCTCATTATTAAATAGAAATAAGCTAATTTATCTTTACAGAGACTCTGCTATAGATATTAATAAATTTAATTTACTGGATAATATAATATATTATAAAGATATTAAACAATTGTAGCTCATTATTGTATAATTATTACAAAATATTTAAAATTATGGCAAATGGTGTTTATAAGATAACCGAAGATTTTGAAAAAGCTTTATCTGATTATACAGGTGCTCCATATGTAGTCACCGTTGATAATCAAAGTAATGCACTTTTTCTGGCTTTAATGTATGAGAAAGTCGCTGGTATGGAGATTACTATTCCATCAAGAACTTACCCTTCAGTTCCTTGTGAAATAATACACGCTGGCGCAAAAGTAAAATTTAAACCAGTTGAAGGAAAAACAATTAAAGGTGCTTATCAGTTATACCCAACCAATGTTTGGGATTCTGCTTTAAAATTCACTGCTGATATGTATAAATCTGGAACTCATATGTGTATATCCTTCACGGGTCCATATAAACATTTCAAACTGAGTAAAGGTGGTGCCATATTAACTGATAGTTTAGAAGCATATCACTGGTTTAAAAGAGCAAGATATTCGGGTAGAAGAGAATGTTCTTATCATGATGATAATTTTGATATGTTGGGTTGGAATTTCTATATGATGCCTGAACTTGCATCACGTGGAATGTTATTAATGAATCAATTCTATAACTTAGATGGTACAAAAAAATCTAATGAAGATTTAGAACTACCATACCCAGACTTATCAAAATTTGAAATCTACACAAAGTGAAGAAAGCACTAATTGGAAATGGAGGACATGCTAGAGAAGTAATGTTCCAAATGAATGAGAATTTACCAAGATTTGTTGATGACGCTTATTACAAAGACGAAACAAATATATTTAAATTGTCTGATTTTGATCCACAAGAATATGAGGTAATGATAGCAATCGGTGATTCATCTCTAAGACAAGAGATGGTTAAAAAATTACCATCCGAGACTAAATACTTTACTTTCATACATCCCAGTGTATATATAGGTACTGATTCAATAATAGGTGAGGGTTCATTTATAGGAATTAATTCTGTAATAACAACAAATATTAAAATTGGAAAGCACGCCATTCTAAATAGATCTAACCACATTGGACACGATACAATAATAGGTGATATTTTTTCAGCAATGCCTGGCTCTATAATATCCGGAAATTGCTTAATTGGAGATAACTTTTATATTGGTACAAACTCATCAGTTAGAGAAAAAATAAAAATCTGTGATAATGTTAAGGTTGGATTAAATTGTGGAGTTGTTAAAGACATTGTTGATTCAGGAACTTATGTTGGGTTACCTTGTAAAAAAATAAAGTAGTATATGAACTTAGAATACATAATAAATGGAGAGATAAAATCAATTTCTGTTCCAGAAAATCAAGATTTTACATTTGGTAAAGATGAAGTATTATCTAACTCAGAAACAGATGTAACACACAAGTTTGGATGGTATGATACTGGATACACCATAGAAAAATTTTTAGAGAATGAAGAATTCATTTCTATGAGAAATGGAATTGAGGACTCAGTGAGAAATATAATTGAGTTATCGTCTAATAATAAATTAGATGGATTCTCTTTAGAGAATTATCACAAATTTATAACAAATGATGAAGATCATTTTAAGGTGGTATCAAAGACTAGAGACTTATTTACAAAAGATTTTAATTTCAATATTAATTATTTAATTCCAAAATTAGAAAAAATTTTAGGAATAGAGATAACTGATTATGATAATCTACATGATTATAAAGCACATATAATTGTTAGAATAAATAGACCATTTTCATTAGATTTTAATCCACCACATAAAGATATATATGAGCATTTTGATGATGTGGGATATGTTCCAAAATTTATAAACTTTTGGATACCAATCTGTGGTGTTACAAAAAACTCGACTTTACCACTATGTCCAAAATCACATCTAATATCAGAAAAAGATATAGTTAGAACAACTAATGGATCTGAAGTAAATGGACATAAATATAGAGTTAGATTAATAAAAAACTGGAATAACGAAAATACATTTATTAAGCCAGAAGTAAAATATGGCGAAGTATTAATATTTTCACCACATATAATACACGGTCTATCATTTAATGAACAAATAGATACAACTAGAGTAGCATTAGAGTTTAGGCTATATGAAAAATAAATAAAAAATATGAATAAAATATTATTAGATGGTAAAGGAAAATTAGGTAATAATTTAATATCTGATTTCATAAAAAGTGGAGAAGTATTTTCACTTAGTAGAATAGGACTAGCCGAAATAAGATGGGTAGATTGGTTTCTAAGAGATGGGATGAACTCAAATTGTGACGGACTGCATATTTCGGATGGCAGATATTATACACCATCATTGAGTGATAAGTTGTCATATCATGGTGTTTACGGTGGAAGGCATGAAGAGTTTTTTGAAGAATATAATAAAGGCATAAGTTGTTCCGATATTCAAGTTTTTTGGTTTGAAAATGGAAACAAATTAATTTATGACGAACAGGTTAATATTTTTTCTAATTTATCACCTGATTCATACAAAATAGATTGTCAGTCTTTATTCCCAACCTTACATCATGACTTTTGGACTAAAAGCTTAAAAGGTAAAAAGGTTTTGGTGGTATATCCATTTGTGAAAACAATAGAGATGCAATATCAAAAAAGAGATCTTATTTGGTTAGGAGAACACTCTGGTAAATTACCCGAATTTGATTTAATTACTTATAAACCAGTTTGGACATTGGGTAAAGATAAACCACATAATTCTTGGAAAGATTCACTTGATTTTATGAAAGATGAGATATCAAATTTAGACTTTGATATAGCTTTACTTGGATGTTCATATTATGGGTCTCCTTTACTACATCATATTAAAAATGTAATGAATAAGTCAGCAATTTATATGGGTGGTGAACTTCAGGTACTTTTTGGTATAAAAGGATATAGATGGGACAATGATAGGGCCAATAATAACTATAATGATAATTGGACCAGAACCATTGATGAAATGCCATCTAGAGAAGATTTAGTTTCCGACTTTGGAGCATATTTTTAAAATAATTTTTTAAATGAAAAAAGCATTAATTACAGGAATAACCGGACAAGACGGTTCTTATTTAGCAGAATTACTACTTTCTAAAGGGTATATTGTACATGGCATTAAAAGAAGAAGTTCTCTTTTTAACACAGATAGAATAGACCATCTTTATAAAGATAAACACGAATCATCTAACTTCTTCTTACATTTTGGTGACTTGACAGATGCTACTAATCTAATTAGAATCATTCAAGAAGTACAGCCAGATGAAATTTATAACTTAGCTGCTCAATCACACGTTAAAGTGAGCTTTGAAACACCTGAATACACAGCTAATTCGGATGCTTTGGGTACACTTAGAATATTAGAAGCAATTAGAATTCTTGGACTAGAAAAGAAAACTAAATTCTACCAAGCTTCTACATCCGAGATGTTTGGTTTAGTACAAGAGATTCCACAAAAAGAAACTACACCATTTTATCCACGTAGTCCATACGGTGTTGCTAAATTATATGCACACTGGATTACTAAAAACTACCGAGAATCATATGGTATGTTTACTTGTTCTGGAATTTTATTTAATCACGAATCCCCAGTTAGAGGAGAAACATTTGTAACAAGAAAGATTACAAGAGCGGTCGCTAAAATACACCACGGACTTAATGATAAATTATATCTTGGTAACTTAGATGCTGAAAGAGACTGGGGTCACGCAAAAGATTTCGTAGAAGGTATGTGGATGATGTTACAACAAGACCAACCAGATGATTATATATTAGCAACTAATCGTAAAATATCAGTTCGTAGATTTGTAGAATTATCATTTAATGAGATTGGTATTGATATCAAATGGATTGGAGAAGGAGTAAATGAAAAGGGAATCAACTCTAAAAATGGACATACAATAGTTGAAATTGATCCAGTTTATTTTAGACCATCGGAAGTTGATTTACTAATAGGTGATTATACCAAAGCTAAAACTAAATTAGGATGGGAACCTAAGTATAAAGTTGAAGACTTGGTATCAGAAATGGTACAAGAAGATATTAAATTGTTTGCTAAAGATAAATACCTACAAGATGGAGGATATGAAATAACAAACTATTGTGAGTAAACCCGTCTATGTAAAAGGAATTGAAGTAAAAAGTGAATATAATTCAACTGGACATCATTATGGATTAGATGTAGAATCAGAAATTTCTAAAATGTTAACAGATGAATTGACAAAATCAATTGATGCTCAAATTTTACAAACAATAATGAATCAAGGTAAACCAATAATAAGACAAGATAAGATTAAGTCTATCTTAGAAAAGATTAAATCTTTTGAATAATAGTAGGAATATTAGTTGTTTCTAGTACTTTTGACTTATTCAATAAGAATTCAACATCAGTAAAATTAAATCTAAACGTCAAAGTAAACTCTTTGGAGTTTGTTTTTTGCTGTGAATAATCAAATGTATTATCACTTAAAGAAATAGCAATTATCTCCATAAATTTAATTCTATAAATAGCATCTCTCCATATGTCAACTGCTGTAATTATAAATGGATTAATATAAAGATTTATAACATCTAAATAGTGTTTAGTAAAAATATCATAAGCCAACCAATAATTCAAATCAGCATCTACACTTCTAAATACAACTGCTAACTCATGTGATGCAAGAATATCCTGCACGTTTGTAGCAGGTTTATAAGCTCTTTTTTTACCACGAATTAAAATTTGCTCAGGAGTTTGAATACTCAATCCTGGATAGTTTACTGATTTGATAGTTGAGTTCAAATAATCAATTACGTTTTCATATTGAATCCAATTCTTCTCAAGAATTGGAGAATATGTGTTAATAATTTCTTGTGGTAAGAAATCACTTGGTAAATTGAATATAAACTGACTATTTTGACTACTTAATCTCATTATTGCGGATTATTATTTTTATAATCTTTTGTAACCTGAGCATGTATTGTCTTTTCATCGGATGAAACTACATACTTATTCTCCAATTTCTTTTTCAAATCCGCTAGTTTATCCAAATACTTACCATTAGAATATAAACTATCACTCTTAATAGTAAGATTTGTAGGATTAGTTGTTAATGACAGAGCTCCTTTTATATTACTAGAACTCCAATTCATACCATCTATAGTAATACCAGAACCGGAAGTTACAGTATAAGTAACTCCACCAATTTTTGTTGATGCTTCTGTTGAAGTAGAATTTGATGATGTAGTAGTTGATGTATTTTTACTTGAAGATCCATTAACAACCGAGGCAGTACCTGATGTTGTACTTGTATTACCGGAAACTACTTTTCTAGTAACGATAGCTGTTCCTTTCTTCTGACTATTTGGATCAGTAATAATAGAAGATTCCTGTGTATTTCCAATGTTAGCTTGCATTTGAGCAACTGTGTTATTAAGATTAATTACATTATCTTTAGAATCATAAACTATATAAATACCGGAGTAAACTACAACTGTTCCAGAATCTTGTGAGCTAGTTATGTAAAATACATTTATACCAGAGTCATATATCTTTTTAACATCATTCATTCTACTTGATGGTACCTTAAATACAACAACTCCTCTTGATAGGTCAACTTGGTTAGAAGCCATATATAATTTACACTCAACTGATAATTTATCATTCTTAATAACTAATTTAATTTCGCCCATATTAGTCATATCCATATAAACAGGAGCATTCACATATTGCAAAGTAGTTCCATTTCCGGCATCAACTGCTTGTTGGTCACTATTAACATCCTGAGCAACTATAAACTGAATTATATTATCAAATGGTTGTAATACTAATTTTAACTTACCAATACCATAGAAGTTCTTTTTACCAATTAAAACATTATCACTTTTAGCAACAACATTAAATCTATCAGCAAGAACCGTATAATTAACTTTAATTGCTTCTAACATAACTTGTGGTTTAGTTTGACCACTCATAGTCAATCCTCTATTACTATTGAGCGAGAAAATACCAGCACCTTCTGGTGACTTAATATTATAGATTTTTGGCTTGTGTGCGTTTGAAATATTAATCTTGGTTAGGTTCAAACTATATTTAGCCACCTCATCTTGTAACATACCATAAGAAGCTCTTCTATAAATAGAAGAATTATCAACAGCATCAATAACATTCATCTCAACATCAATGATAGCTGTAGTAGTACTATATTTAATAATAGGTCTATACTCTATCTTCTCATTGAAGTTGTTTGTTTGAGTTATAGTAAAAGACTTACCTCGGATATTTTGTTCATATAAAGTTATTGTATATGTAACATAATATCGATTACCTAATTGAACAGAACTATCAATGAAAGTTTTAAACTCTGATATATTGTCATTATAAACACCATATACTTCAAAATAATCACCAACACTTGAATGTTGAATCTTAACACCTAATTTTTCAAAGTCTGGTATTTGTGGTAGACTAATTGGAGTCTTAGCGGTTAAGTAATAAGTAGTTATTTTATTAACAGTTTTACTTGTTGTGATAAAATGAAAGTCTATAAATATTGGAGAATTGAGACTTATACCAACACCATCAGTTAGATTAAAATTAACACTATTCGGTTTTATATTACCATTTGTTCTTTGATTAGCAACAGCAAAAATTGAAGGTATATTTATAGTAATATTTTTACCCCACAATTTTTCCTGAAATAATAATGGTGGACTTGTATAATTAAGTAGATTTGTTTGATCTACATCAGTTACATCAAAAAAGAAATTACAAAAATCATAAGTTTTCTTATTATTGTAATCAAAAGTATAAACTCTAATGTAACAACCTATATTTTCACCAAATGTATAATTTACAGGCAAGTGAATTTTAATAATATCATGTCTTAATGGAAATCCAGAGGCGTAATCCTTAAATTGTAAAAAGTTATAATTATCACTATTTAATAATCCATAGTTATTAGTTACACTATCAATTTTAAATAGTTGGTTATCTGATGTGTTACCAGTTGAACTGGCTGAACCAGCCACATAAGATGTAGTGTTATCTTTAATGTTATATAATACTCTATAGGGTTCACCTATGTTATTATTATCATCATAGATATACTCCAATAAAATATCCTTATGTGCTTTTATAAATTTAGATACTCTCATTTAACCAAAAGATTTTGATTTATATATTAAAAAATAAACCCTTCTAATTAATTAGAAGGGTTTATTTTATTCATCCAATTGAGATTGTACCTCTTTTGATATTTGGTCATCTGATAAACTTGGATATCTATGTTTTATTGTTTCGTAAAGTTTTACTTCATCTTTTCTAAGTTTTTCAATTTCATCATTGATAGAAGAGACCTTTTTAGATAACTTTTTTTCCTCTTCTTCTATAGACTCAACTTCGGATAAGATATGTCTAACAACCTTATCTAAATCATCTTTACTAGATAATCTTTTAAGATTCTTCTCACTATAGGATTCTAATTCAGAAGCTTTATTCTGAAGAAAAAATCCCAAGTTTTTAACATCACCCTGATATTCATCAAGTTTTCTGGATAATGCCAAGAACTCTCTTCTTATAATTTTAGCACTTTCAATTAATTGTTTATCAATCATTATTTAGAAGTTTCTTTTTTGCCTTTTTCAAAACCTTTCTCACCCTGAGCTGTATTAGGTCTTGATCTTCTAACAGGTTTAGTTTGAGTGACAGCATCCGTAATTTGAGGATTGACATCTTTTAAGGGAGATTCAGATACATCATTTATTTTCTCAACCTTAGATTCCTTTTTATATACCAATCTTTCAATTTCTTCTTTGATTTTATTCTTAATAATATCAGGATTCTCTAAAAGATTATTAGTAAACTCATTAGCCAAGAAATCCATAATACTTGTATTATAAGAATCCTCCATCATTTCAATAAAGTCATATCTTGGGATCTTATTTTCTATATCAAGAGATATTTTAAAATCCGTATTTCTCTTAACATTCCTAAACATAGTTATAATTGGATCTTCAACTTTAGGTTGAACTACTTCTCTTCTAACTTCTACTTGTTGAACATTGTTTACCTCAACTCTTTGAACGAATTCACCGGATTCATCTCTATTTACTTCAACTCTTTGAACTGGTTCACCAGATTCATCTCTATTTACCTCAACTCTTTGAACTGGTTCAGTTGTTTCTTCACCAAGTAATTGTTGAAATTTCTCAAGTTGTCTTTGAGCTTCATTAATTGGGTTATTTTGAATATTATATTTTCTCATCAATTCTTCTTTCTCTAATTCTGGGTCAGAAAGTAAAACCGCTGGCTCATCAATAATTGGTCTAATAGAGGTTGATCCACTTATATTATTTAAATCAACTTGTCCATTTCTACTTATACTTGAATTAGAACTTTCGTTCATATTATTAATTAACTCATCAGGAATTTGTTTAATCTTTTGAGCAAATGTGCTTAGTAGTCCATCATTTTTGAAAAATGAATTTGGATCAATGTATTCATCAAAAAAGTTTTTATCCAACAATCTGTTTAATTTTATCTTACTATTATTGTCTAGTATAGCGATATCCTCAAAATGATCTTTAATCTCAACTACTCTTCCGGTTGTTAAGTCTGTGTATTTTTTACCTTTATACATTTTTTTAAATATTTTTTATCAATTATTTATATTGGAAATATATCATTAAGTTTATGAGTAATATCTATTATATTTATTGTATTCTCTATTTAAAAATAAAAAACCCTCTAAATATTTAGAGGGTTTTTTAATACTTAGAAAGCTATTAATTGAAATCTGCGAAGAAATCGTCTGAATCATCGGAAGAAGAAACTTCTTTACTTCCAGATGTAACTACACCTTCAATTTCGAAATCATCAGAAGATGGCTTTGACTCTTTAGAACCAAAGTTACTAGATGATTTACCAGTCAAGTAAGATGTAATCTCATTGATTTTAGCGTGTTGCTCTTCTGATAATCTTTTTGGTGCAAATTCTTCTAATTCGTGTTCTCTCTTCAATAAGAAGTCCTTAACCATTGATTGAGCCTTAGGATCAATTTTACCATCTGTCAAAGGAACATTTTTGAATGCTGCTTTATCTTCAAAATAAATAGGAAGAGAAGATGTTTCTGGTTTGAACATAGAGTTCTTATAATCTGGATAAGTTTCATCACCAGTTTGAATTTCTTTAACCAAAAGAACGAAATCTTTACCAGCTGTTAAATCAAATACATTACAAGGAACACCAGAGATTTCTCCATTTTTCTCAGCTAAGATTTTATCCTTAATAGTTTTACCATATTGGAAAATCATAACTTTACCTACTAATTCAGGTTGATTTTCATCTTCAATAACCAAAACATAAGAGTAGTACTTCTTAGAATACTTCAAACACTTAGCTTTTTCTTGAAGAATTGCGTTTTTAGAGTTGACCATGTTGTAATACAAATCAGTTAAAGGACACTTCTCGTTGAAGTTCTTAGCTGAGTCAAACCAACCAGATAATTCTTTTGCGTTTTTAATGTCAACATAATGAGTAATTTTCTCAATTGCTGCTTGTCCAACCTTACCCTCTTGAGTTAAGTTAGGTAAAAGACGTACCACTGAACGGTAGCCTTTCTTTTTGTCTTTAACCTTAGAAAGGTCAATTCTGTAAATGCCGTCTGCATTTACTGTTTTCTTTTCATTTAGGAAATCCATTTTACTGTCAAGATTGCCACTAAATAAGTCATCGAACTCGTTTGCCATAATTGCTTTTTATTTTTATTTATATCAAATACTTTGTGTATCTGATTATTATTTATATTAAAATTAATTTGGAAAGTTTATTTATTTTTCATACATTCCACTTTTCTACCAGTTTAATCTGGTTTTAATTCTCCAATTTATATAAATTAATATTGGGTTATACTTTATGAATAAATCACTCAAGTGTGATTTCAAGCTTTTGTCCATTTGCTTTAGAGTAAATAATTTTTTTAACTTGATTAAAGTTATATTTATAATCAGTTTCTATATATTTATTTCCATGACCTGGTAACAAATAAGCAATTGTGATATGTGGTTTATAATCTGGATAATCAGTAGTATGTGGTAATTTACTCAATTCTTTATTTAAGAAGTTAAGAGTATCAGATTTTACATTCATTTTAATTACATCAAAGTCTTGATTTTCAAAACAATCAATACCATCAATATCTAAAGATATATCACCTATATTGATGCTACTAAAAACATTTATTACATCTTCATCACTAACATCTTGGTGTAAACCATATAGTATTGTTACATGAGGATTGGTTTCTAATCCATATCTTTTTTCATCTGGTTTATATAAATCCTCTGATTTAATATGTGATACAATAGAATCCCAATTTGGAATATCTAAATAAACCATAACACATCCATATCTATAAAGTTTACCGGATTTAGACTCTAAAAATTTATTATAATCCTTAATAACCATATACATTATATTAGATACTAAATAAGTAGTTTACTTATTTTTCTTTTTGTGACTATTTGTTTGTGGAACGCCAAAGTTCTTAAATGGTTTGATATTTGTAAACTTATGTTTACTATCAAAGTCTTTATTTCCTCTTTCGAAATCTTGATAAGATTCAATTCCAGTATCTATTGGATTTCTAGAATATTGAATATTAGCTCCTTGTTTACTCATTTTAGAAAGTTCATCATCAATTGTTACTGACTTTGTTTGTTTTCTAATCTTTTCTAATTGTTTAACAGTTGATTCTTGTGGCAATTGTTCTTCATTTGTTGTTTCTACTTTAGAAATCTTAACATCACCATTCTCATCCATATTAAATTCAATTAGTGTTTTATCATCTACCACACCAACAACTTCACCGGCTAGTGCAAATGAATTAGAAACACTTTTTCTATTACCATCAGTTATATAAAAGTCATAAATAGGTTCATCTGTTCCTGGATAATTTCCATCCGAATCAGACTCAATTGCTCTTAAAATCTTATTTTTAATAACATTAGAATTACCAGTTCCAGGTCTTAACATTTCAAATTGCTCTACCTTACCACCTTTAGGTGCTGACTTTCTAATACCAATAATAACCTTCATTATCTTTTAACATTTACTTTTACACCAGTTGTTTTTTTAGGTTCTGGCTTCTTTGGGTTAGATTTACTCTCATGAATCTTAATTGCAACTTTCTTACTCATCTTAACTTTAAAATCATCTTCCCAAGGGGTGAATACTGTTCCTTCTGCAATTACTTCTAATCTTATCTTACCAACTGTTCCTTCATTTAAGATAGCAAGCTTCTTAATAGGAATAGTACATTTACCTTTTTTATCAATTTCACCATTGAACATTAAAGTCCAATCGTCAGATTCTAATATCAAACGAGCTTCAGTTTCATTTAAGTTAGCTCCTTCTAATTGAATATCACAAGAAAAGTCTTCTGATTTATCTTTGTAAACTGAGTAATAATTATCAACAGATTCATTAGACTCTATTATATGAGTTTCCTCTTCTTTTTCTTCATAAAAAACAGCTTTATCTTCTTCAGCATTTTCTTCAGCTTTTGGATCATATGCTGGTTGATCTTCTTGATTTTCAATTTCCATAGCTTCTTCATTAGCTAAACTTTCAGTAATAGTCTCTGAATCAGACTCTTCTGGTAAGAAAAAATCATTAAAATCTTCTTTATTGAAGTTAGATTTCTTAGAGTCATCACTCTTAAAGAAATCATTAAAATTTATAATACCATTATTTTCCATAAACTTATATATTAAATTTTTACACCAACTTTTATACTCTCATTGAAAACCTTTTCAAGTTGTTCAACAGTAACTTTTACTTTGCTATTTGGTTCAGTAACTTCTTCATAGTCCAATCCATTTACTCTACAAACCAATTTTATAAATTTTTTTGTTTTTTCCTCACCAACTTCTTTTTCTATACCACGTTTAGTTACATCCCAAGGATTATTTTTGATATAATCCATCATACTACCATTTCCACCACCACCTTTTCTGCGTAGTCCTTCACCAACTTCTATTAGAATATAAACTTCTTCCCAAGTCATATCTACCTGTTCCCATAACATATTAACGTCTTCCCAATTGAGATATACTTTAGTTTGCATAAATCTATATATTAGATAATTTGTCTTCGGTGAGAGTCATGCTAGTTAATATATATAATCATGGGAAATAATCTAACCGGACTCACGGTGTCATCCACCTATGGTCGACTCGTTCAAATAATTGATAATCTTTATTATGATGGATTCGGTAATCTTTTAAATTTAGGAGGTGGCACATTTGCATTAGGACCACAAGGTCGTCAAGGTACTACCGGACCTCAAGGTGATATCGGCCCTCAAGGAGCAACTGGTCCACAAGGTGTAAAAGGTAATGATGGTAATAGTGTTACATGGCAGGGTACTTGGGATAGTATGACTATCTATTATCCAGGTGATTTAGTTTCCTATAATAATAATGTTTATATTTGTTTACAACCAAGCTCTGTATCAGATGGTCCTGGTGTTCCACCATATCCAACTCCAGATACAGTAAGTAGTGTTTGGGAACTATTTTCACCAGGTGGTGCGGTTGGTCCACAGGGTGATATTGGTACACAAGGCAACCAAGGATATCAAGGACCAGCTGGTCCACCAGGAGGTGGTGGAACTGGATCGGGTGGACAAGGACCTCAGGGATTCCAAGGAAATCAAGGTTTTCAAGGACCAACCGGACCTCAAGGTTTTCAAGGAAATCAAGGCTTCCAAGGACCAACCGGACCTCAGGGATTCCAAGGAAATCAAGGTTTTCAAGGACCAACCGGACCTCAAGGTTTTCAAGGAAATCAAGGCTTCCAAGGACCAACCGGACCTCAAGGCTTCCAAGGACCAACCGGACCTCAAGGTTTTCAAGGAAATCAAGGTCCGAGTGCTAGTAGTATATTACCATATAAATATGTAACTTCTACATATTCTATAACATCTAATGATTATTATGTTGAATGTGTAGGAACTTTTACTCTTAATCTTCCTACTGCCATTGGTGCTACTGGAAAAAGTTATATAGTAAAAAATAGTGGAACCGGATTAATTACAATCAGTACTACTGCATCTCAATTAATTGATAATCTTCCTTCATATCATTTAGATTTTTATGATACTTTTGTTACTACTTCTAATGGATCTAATTGGGAAGTTCAAAATCCTCAAACCAAAACATTTACAAGAGTTTATAATAACACAGGTTCTATTATACCAAAGGGGAAAGCATTAAAAATCCAGTCAACATATAATGGTATACCAGCTGTTACGTTACCAATTGCATCCGGAACCGGAAGTCAACAAGTAATAGGTTTATCATATATTGATATACCTATTGCATCTGAAGGTATAGCTCTTAGTGGTGGAATTTTATCAGGACTTAATTTAGCATCTTATTCAGTTGGTGATATTGTTTACCTATCTGATACGGTAGCTGGTGGATTTGTAAATTCAACATCAACTCTTGCATATTCTTCTAGAACTAATCAAATTGGTTATGTTACTAGCAATAGTTCCACTTTAGGAACTTTGCAAGTTCAGATTAACAATGAAGATATTAATCTATCTTTAACAGATATTGAAAGAAATATTCTCGAAGGAAATGTTATATCTACTGGTACATATGAATTTCTTGGATTAAGTACTAACACATCTACAACTTTTAATGTATCTCCAGTAAAGGGCTGGATTGTAGATAATACATATGTGAATGCAACAAAACCGATTGTTAAAAATATTATTTATGCTGGAGCAACTGCGGTATCCGCTTTAAATATTTCTTCATCTTCCGGTACTTTTGTTCTATTAGGCACATCATCTAATTTAATTTTACAAAACACATTTCCTACCCCTCAACAAAGAAGAGAAAATATTTATTTGGGAAAAGTTATTCACCCTGCTGGAGTTATTCAAAATGTAAATAATTCAGTTGACTTTGATGTTTCTCCAGTATCTATGATTAGAGATATTTGGACACCAATAAAACTCATTAATAGTGGAGTTTCAGTAACTGCTCATAGTACTACTATGGAAATTAATGTTTCCGAGGGTACTATATGGGGTAATGGTATTGGATGGGTAACAAACCAATTAAATCCAAATAGTGTTACATTTCCTAGTCAGGATCCAGCAACATTTCAATACAGAACACAACTAGGTGCTACTGCAACAAGTGGTGCAACTGCAGGAATGTTTACTAATAGAACAACTATATTAGCTGATTATTGGGATGATAATGGATCTTTACAAAGTGTAGGCACACCTAATGCACAATCAACTAATCAAAGAGTATATGCGTTTCCAACTGGTCTTATTCGTGTTCAATTTGGACAAAAAATATATCAGAATCTAGCGGCAGCCACTACCGCAGCTCTAACAGAAGCATTTACACCATTTGTTAATAATAGAGATAATGGTATTCTTATTGGAATAATATCTTTACAAAGAGATACTAGCGATCTTAGCAGTGCAAAAGCAGTATTTACACCAACATCAAAATTTGGTGAAATTTCAGGTGGAGCCGTTGGTGGTTTGGCTACTACAACTCTTCAACAAGCTTTTGATAATTCGGATACAGATCCCGATATTCTAACTAATGCTACAAATCCTAATTTTATGATTCAGAGAGGCACTACTTCTGACTCTGATGATGTTTTAAGGATCAAAAATGGCGCAGGAACGGTATCTGCTTCTATTCAAGGCGATGGTAAAATTATAGCAGATACACTAAGAATTAGTTCAATTGGTACTACCTCATCAGAACTAACAAGATATATGGTGGTGGATAATAACGGTAATACTTATTATCAAACTACAATTGTTGGAGGTGGTGGTGCCACTGGATCAACCGGTCCACAAGGAAATCAAGGTTATCAAGGACCAAGTGGGCCACAAGGTTTCCAGGGGAGCCAGGGTAATCAAGGACCACAAGGATTTCAAGGACCAACCGGAACTCAAGGGTTCCAAGGCTATCAAGGCCCGACTGGACCAGGTAGTAACTACTATGTTCAAGATACTACACCAACTGCTTCAAATAGTGGAGATAGATGGTATGATTTAACTACTGGTTTAGAATATGTTTGGATAAATGACGGCAACTCATATCAATGGGTTGCACCAGCTAGTACTGGACCACAAGGTGTTACCGGATTAGATGGACCACAAGGACCAACCGGTTCACAAGGTGATCAGGGTACTCAAGGACCAACTGGCCCACAAGGATCAACCGGTGTTGGTACTCAAGGACCAACCGGTTCACAAGGTGATCAGGGTACTCAAGGACCAACTGGCCCACAAGGATCAACCGGTGTTGGTACTCAAGGACCAACTGGCCCACAAGGATCAACCGGAGCTACTGGACCAACTGGTATAACAACTGGTTCTTTTGGGTTAACAATTGATGCAGGAACATCAGTCATAACAAATGGTAGTAAAGGATATGTGAGTATGCCATATGGTGGTACAATTACTGGTTGGGATATGTTTGCAAATATATCAGGTAGCATACAAGTCGATTTAAAGAAAGCAAGCTTTTCAACTTTTCCAACCACAACATCCGTAACAAGTGGTAACTATATAGGAATGACAACCTCATTAAAATCAACAAATAGTACATTAACAGGGTGGTCAGCAACATTTAGTCAAGGAGATATCTATGAATTTAATGTTATTTCTGTATCAACTGTAAATAGAGTAAATATTGTGTTAAGAACAAATAAAACAAGTTAATAAAATATGCCAAATATAAATTTTCCATCAAGTCCAATAACGGGACAACCCTATACTTTCAACGGAAGTACATGGATATATAATGGTAAAGCTTGGGTATTAAATGGAACATCCGGTCCACAAGGGGAACAAGGTCCACAAGGGGAACAAGGTCCACAAGGGGAACAAGGTCCTTCTTTTATCATACCAGCTATAGATACATGGTCTACAAACTACCAACAGAATATTTCTGTTGGTTCACCGCCGCAAATTGTTGACTTCAATACAATACAAGTCAAAAATAGCAATTATGAATTATCTAATACATATCAATTAGAATATAGTAGTGGTGGAGTTTATACTAATAATGGAAGGTATGTTTTATTTCTTCAAGTTTCTGGCTATGTTGTATGGAGTAGTTTTGGTGGTAGTTTTATTAACCAAGTAGTAAGAGGTGTCAAAAATATCGACAATGTTTTAGCACTATCTTCTCAAGTATCGGTGGGCTACTTCGGTGGATCCAACTATTCACTAATCCCATTTAGCTTCAACATAATATTAGATCCAGGTGAATATTTCTATATAGACGTGGTCACAGAGAACAGCTCAAATACAATTAACTCTGAAGGAGATAGCAAATTAACAATTCAATTAGTGAATTGTATATTAAAATAAAAAATAATATGGTACAAACATACACAGATTTACAGACAAACTTAGCAAACGCTTCTCTTAGAGATAATTCATCATTTACAATAACAAATATTGAATGTGATCTTATTGGAAATCCTCAATCAATTGTAGGACTTATAGGAGATTCACCTACAACATGGACACCCAATGGATTCAGAATAGGTTCGGGAGCAGATAGAACAAAAGACCTGATTATAAACATCACAATACCAAAAAGATAGAGTTAATAATTAACTAACAAAAGTAAAGGAATACTCTGTAGTTGCAGTTGAAATTGTTTTCATCTGTAATACACCAGATGAAGAATTAGATTCGAAATTAATATCAGATACAGTTCCATAATTACCTCTATTCAAGTTCATTATAAAACCAATCTGTTCGGATACTCCACTCGCGGTTCCACCAAATTCTATTGCTGTTAGTGCCATTATTATTGATAAACTTCTTGTCCAAGTACAATATGTCTTGCCTCGAATTTACAATATGGTTCTTTTTCACCATCTA
>Ga0114976_10000120_pt1 | contig 42802 bp, 41 predicted proteins | sample S_130805_EF_Meta_FD_87319 | JGI IMG/M metagenome (GOLD analysis project Ga0114976, IMG submission 87319) | Freshwater microbial communities from Lake Simoncouche, Canada to study carbon cycling - S_130805_EF_MetaG | ecosystem: Environmental > Aquatic > Freshwater > Lake | place: Lake... | reverse complement strand
CGCCCGCACTCTGGGGCTTCGAGCAGCGTGAGCACCTGCTGGAATTCTACGAGGCGACGGGCGGCAGCCACTACCATGTGAACTACTTCCGCGCCGGCGGCGTGGCGAAGGACCTGCCGCCCGGGCTCGAGGAGCGGATCAGCGGCTGGTGCGCGCAGTTCCCGAAATTCCTCGACGATCTCGAGCGGCTGCTGACCGAGAACCGCATCTTCAAGCAGCGCACCGTCGATATCGGCGTGATGACCGCCGAGATGGCGATGGAATGGGGTTTCTCCGGTCCCTGCCTGCGCGCCTCCGGCGTGCCGTGGGATCTGCGCAAGAGCCAGCCCTACGAGATCTATGCCGATCTCGACTTCGACGTGCCGGTCGGCCGCCATGGCGACTGCTATGACCGCTACCTCGTGCGCATGCAGGAGATGCGGCAGTCGCTGCGCCTGATCGACCAGTGCCTGAAGCGGCTGAAGCCGGGCCCGGTGAAGATCGCCGACAACAAGATCACGCCGCCGAAGCGCGGCGAGATGAAGCGGTCGATGGAGAGCCTGATCCACCACTTCAAGCTCTACACCGAGGGCTACCACGTGCCCGAAGGCGCCACCTATACGGTGACCGAGGCGCCGAAGGGCGAGTTCGGCGTCTACCTGGTGGCCGACGGCAGCAACAAGCCGTATCGCTGCAAGATCCGCGCGCCGGGCTATGCGCATCTCCAGGCGATGGAGGTGCTGAGCAAGGGCCACATGCTGGCCGATGCGGTGGCGATCATCGGCTCACTCGACATCGTCTTCGGGGAGATCGACCGGTGACGGGTGAGATCGAACAGCCCGAGAGCTTCGCCTTCGACGCCGAGAGCGAGGCCGCGATCGCGACGATCGTCGCGCGCTATCCGGAAGGGCGGCAGGCGAGCGCGGTGATCCCGCTGCTCTATGTCGTGCAGCGCCAGATGAAGCGCGCGACGGGCAGCGCCTGGGTGCCGGTGAAGGGGATGGATGCGGTGGCCGAGCGGCTCGGCATGGCGCCGATCCGCGTCTACGAGGTCGCGACCTTCTACTTCATGTTCAACATGAAGCCGATCGGGACCTACCACCTGCAGGTCTGCGGCACGACGCCCTGCTGGCTGCGCGGCTCGGACGAGGTGTTCAGGGCCTGCAAGGACGCGGCGCATGTCACCGGCTATGGCCAGACCAGCGCGGACGGGGTGTTCACGGTGAGCGAGGTCGAGTGCCTCGGCGGCTGCGTGAACGCGCCGATCCTCTGCGTCGACGACGACTACTACGAGGATTTGGACTACGACAGCACGGTCAAGCTGATCGAGGCCCTGCGGCGCGGCGAGCGGCCAGCGCCCGGATCCGTCATCGGGCGCCAGACCAGCGCGCCGGTGGGCGGGCCTCTCACCTTGACGGACGTGAACACCAATCAGGGCGCGCCTTCCGGCGCGACAGAATAAGCCATGGCGCTGACCGACAAGGACCGCATCTTCACCAACCTCTACGGCCTGCAGGACTGGCGCTTGCCGGCGGCGCAGCGCCGTGGTGCCTGGGACGGCACCAAGGGGATCATCGAGAAGGGCCGCGACTGGATCATCGAGGAGGTCAAGAATTCCGGCCTCCGCGGTCGTGGCGGCGCGGGATTCCCGACCGGGCTCAAGTGGTCCTTCATGCCGAAGCAGCCGGGCGACCGGCCGCACTATCTGGTGGTCAACTCGGACGAGTCCGAGCCCGGCACCTGCAAGGACCGCGACATCCTGCGGCACGATCCGCATACGCTGGTCGAGGGGTGCCTGATCGCCGGCGTCGCGATGGGCGCGCATGCCGGCTACATCTACGTCCGCGGCGAGTACTACAACGAGCACCTGGTGCTGCAGGCCGCGATCGACGAGGCCTATGCGGCCGGGCTGCTCGGCAAGGACGCCTGCGGCAGCGGCTGGGATTTCGATCTTTACGTCCACCGGGGCGCCGGGGCGTATATCTGCGGGGAAGAGACGGCACTCATAGAAAGCCTCGAGGGCAAGAAGGGCATGCCGCGGCTGAAGCCGCCCTTCCCGGCAGCCGTTGGGCTCTATGGCTGCCCGTCGACGGTGAACAATGTCGAGACCATCGCGGTGGTGCCGACCATCCTGCGGCGCGGTGCGGCCTGGTTCGCCGGGTTCGGGCGGCCGAAGAATTCGGGCACCAAGATCTTCTGCATCCAGGGGCACGTGAACAAGCCGTGCAACGTGGAGGAGGAGATGTCGATCCCGCTGCGCGAGCTGATCGAGAAGCATGCGGGCGGCGTGCGCGGCGGCTGGGACAACCTGCTGGCCGTGATCCCCGGCGGATCGTCGACGCCGATGATCCCGAAGGCGGTCTGCGACGACGTGCTGATGGATTTCGACGCGCTGCGCGAGCACCGCACCGGCCTCGGCACCGCGGGCGTGATCGTGATGGACAAGTCCACCGATCTGATCAAGGCGATCGCGCGGCTCTCGACCTTCTACAAGCATGAGAGCTGCGGCCAGTGCACGCCCTGCCGCGAGGGCATGGGCTGGGTGAAGCGGATGATGGACCGCATGGTCGAGGGCCGTGCCGAGGTCGCCGAGATCGACGTGCTCGAGCAGGTGACGCGGCAGATCGAGGGCCACACCATCTGCGCGCTGGCGGATGGCGGCGTCTGGCCGGTGCAGGGGCTGATCCGGCACTTCCGGCCCGTGATGGAAGAACGCATCGCGGCCTACAAGGCGTCGAAGGGGACACCGACCCCGACGCTGCCGATGGCGGCGGAGTAAGCCTCGATGGAAGACATCATCAAGTGGCTGATCTTCGCCGCGCTGTTCGGGGTACCGCTTGGAGGCATGGCAAGGAAGGCGGGGCGTAGTCCCATGCTGGGGCTATTGGCCTTGGTTCCGTTTGGCCTACTTATCGGCTTGGCAATAATCGCTTACGGACCATGGCCGTCGCAGGACGGAGTCGATGCAAATGGGTAGCTTCTCCGTTTGGCACTGGCTCATTTTACTGCTGATGGTCGTCTGTATTGTCTTGCCGGGTCGATTCGGCTTTCTGATTGCCCGCCGTGCTGGGCTATCTCCATGGCTCGGTGCAGTTTTTGGTGTTCCGCTCGTCGGCCTAATAGCGATGTGGATTGTCGGCTTTAAAAGCTGGCCGGCTGTAAGCCGGAAGGGTTCGGAAACATGGTGAAGGTCACCGTCGACGACATCGAGGTCGAGGTCCCGCCCGGCGTCTCCGTGCTGCAGGCCTGCGAGGCCGCGGGCAAGGAGATCCCGCGTTTCTGCTACCACGAGCGGCTCTCGGTCGCCGGCAACTGCCGCATGTGCCTAGTCGAGGTCGAGAAGGCGCCGAAGCCCGTCGCCTCCTGCGCCTTCCCGGTGAATGACGGCATGAAGGTCTTCACCGACAGCGAGATGGTCCGCCGCGCCCGCCGCGGGGTGATGGAATTCCTGCTGATCAACCACCCGCTGGATTGCCCGATTTGCGACCAGGGCGGCGAGTGCGACCTGCAGGACCAGGCCATGGGCTATGGCCTCGACCACAGCCGCTATCTGGATGAGAAGCGCGCGGTCAAGGACAAGTACATGGGTCCCTTGATCAAGACGATCATGACCCGCTGCATCCAGTGCACGCGCTGCGTCCGCTTCGCGACCGAGGTCGCCGGCGTGCCCGAGCTCGGCGCGACCAACCGCGGCGAGAACATGGAGATCGGCACCTATGTCGAGAAGGCGCTGACCACGGAGCTCAGCGGCAACCTGATCGACATCTGTCCGGTCGGCGCGCTGACCTCGCGCCCCTATGCCTTCGTCTCGCGGCCCTGGGAGCTGCGGAAGACCGACAGCGTCGACGTGCTCGACGCGACCGGCACGAACATCCGCATCGACGTGCGCGGCGGCGAGGTGCTGCGCATCCTGCCGCGCACCAACGAGGCGGTGAACGAGGAGTGGATGGCCGATCGCGGCCGCTTCGCCTTCGACGGGCTGAAGCGCAAGCGGCTGGATCGCCCGTGGCTGCGCGTGGATGGCAAGCTGGTGCCGACGACCTGGCGCGAGGCGTTCCAGGAGATCGCGGTGCGGCTGAAGGGCATCCCCGGCGAGCAGATCGGCGCCGTCGCCGGCCCGCTGACGGACGCCGAGAGCGCGATCGCGCTGCGCGACCTGATGGAGGTTCTGGGCTCGCGCAACCTCGAATGCCGCACCGATGGCGCGGCGATCGATGCCTCGCGGCGCGACTTCTACACCTTCAACACCGGCATCGCCGGCATCGAGGAGGCGGATGCGCTGCTGATCATCGGCAGCAACCCGCGGCTCGAAGCGCCGGTGATCAATGCGCGGATCCGCAAGCGCACGGTGGCGGGGCACTTCCCGGTGGGGCTGGTCGGGCCCGCGGGACTCGACCTGACCTATGCGCATGAGCATCTGGGTGAGGGCGGGGCGGCGCTGCGCGCGCTGGCCGAGGGCACGCATCCGTTCAACGCGGTGCTGAAGGCGGCCAAGAAGCCGATGCTGATCCTCGGCCGCGGCGCGCTGACGCGCGACGACGGCGCGGCGGTGCTGGCGGCGGCGTGGCAGATCGCGGCCGCGTGCAACATGCTGCAGCCCGACTGGCACGGCTTCAACCTGCTGCACACCGCGGGCGGCCAGGTCGCGCCGCTCGATCTCGGCTTCACCGGCGGGCTGGCGGAGGACCTGAAGGTGCTCTGGCTGCTGGGCGCCGAGCCGAAGACGATCCCGGAGGGCGCCTTCGTGATCTTCCAGGGCCATCACGGCGAGGCCGCGGCGGCGCGGGCCGACGTGATCCTGCCGGGCGCGGCCTATCCCGAGAAGGACGCGCTCTGGACCAATACCGAGGGGCGCATCCAGGCGGGGCGGCTCGCCGTGCATCCGCCGGGCGAGGCGCGCGAGGATTGGAAGATCATCCGCGCGGCCTCGGAGTTCCTGGATCGCCGGCTGCCCTACAATTCGCTCGAGCAGGTCCGTGCGCGGCTGGTCGAGGCCCATCCGGTCTTCGGCACCGCGGGCTTCGCGCCGCATGGCTGCGCCGACCTGGCCGGCCCCGCCGGCGATCCGGCGGCGGTGAGCGACGCGGCCTTCGTGCCGGCGATCGACAGCTACTGGCTGGCGGACGCGATCAGCCGGGCTTCGCCGACCATGGCGGAATGCGCGGAGGTCTATGGCGCGCCCAAGCCTGCGCTGGCGGCGGAGTAACCCGGGATGGACGGCTTCCTCACCACCCCCGTCGGTATCCTCGCCATCACGCTGGCGCAGACGCTCGCGCTGCTGGTGCCGGTGCTGATCGCGGTGGCGTACCTGACCTATGCCGAGCGCAAGGTGCTGGCGGCGATGCAGCTTCGCCGCGGCCCCAACCTGGTCGGGCCCTTCGGCCTGCTGCAGCCCTTCGCCGATGCGATCAAGATGCTGATGAAGGAGACGATCGTGCCCTCCGGCGCGAGCCGTCTGCTGTTCCTGTTCGCGCCGATGCTGACCTTCATGCTGGCGATGCTGGCCTGGGCAGTGATCCCGGTGAACGAGGGCTGGGCGATCGCCGACATCAATGTCGGCATCCTCTACCTGTTCGCGATCAGCTCGCTCGGCGTCTACGGCATCATCATCGCGGGCTGGGCTTCGAACTCGAAATACGCCTTCCTCGGCGCGCTGCGCTCGGCGGCGCAGATGGTCAGCTACGAGGTCTCGATGGGCTTCGTCATCGTCACCGTGCTGATGTGCGTGGGCTCGCTGAACCTGACGCAGATCGTGCTGGCGCAGCAGACGGTGTGGTTCTTCATCCCGCTGTTTCCGATGTTCGTGATCTTCTTCATCTCGACCTTGGCGGAGACCAACCGGGCGCCCTTCGACCTGCCGGAGGGCGAGAGCGAGCTCGTCGCGGGCTTCTTCGTCGAATACAGCTCGATGTCCTTCGCGCTGTTCTTCCTCGGCGAATACGCCAACATGATCCTGATGTCGGCGCTGACGACGATCCTGTTCCTCGGCGGCTGGCTGCCGCCGATGGACATCGCGCCGTTCAACTGGATCCCCGGGCCGGTCTGGTTCGCGCTGAAGATCTGCCTCTGCCTCTTCACCTTCATCTGGGTGCGCGCGACCTTCCCGCGCTACCGTTACGACCAGCTGATGCGCCTCGGTTGGAAGGTCTTCCTGCCCTTCACCCTGGTCTGGCTGGTGATCACGGCCTTCGTGCTCAAGCTCACCGGCTGGCTGCCGGCCTAAGGAACTCACCATGGCGATGCTCGATCGCGCCGCGCGCAGCATGCTGCTCTCCGAGCTGGTCTCGGGGATGGCGCTGACCTTGAAGTACTTCTTCAAACCCAAGGTCACGCTGAACTACCCCTATGAGCGCGCGCCGATCAGCCCGCGCTTCAAGGGCGAGCACGCGCTGCGCCGCTACCCGAATGGCGAGGAGCGCTGCATCGCCTGCAAGCTGTGCGAGGCGATCTGCCCGGCGCTCGCCATCACGATCGAGGCCGAGCCGCGCGACGACGGGTCGCGCCGGACCACGCGCTACGACATCGACATGACGAAGTGCATCTACTGCGGCATGTGCGAGGAGGCCTGCCCGGTCGACGCCATCGTCGAGGGGCCGAACCTAGAGTTCAGCACCGAGACGCGCGAGGAGCTGCTCTACGACAAGAACAAGCTGCTGGCGAACGGCGACCGCTGGGAGCCGATCCTGGCCAAGCGCCTGCAGCTCGATGCGCCGTATCGCTGAGGGGCCGCGCCAATGATCGTCGGCCTCGCCTTCTACCTGTTTGCCGCCATCCTGATCGCTTCCGCGGTCATGGTGGTGACCTCGCGCAACCCCGTCCATAGCGTGCTGTTCCTGATCCTGGCCTTCTTCAACGCGGCCGCCCTGTTCCTGATCGCGGGCGCCGAGTTCCTGGCGATGATCCTGGTCATCGTCTATGTCGGCGCGGTCGCGGTGCTGTTCCTGTTCGTCGTGATGATGCTGGACATCGACTTCGCCCAGCTGCGCGAGGGCTTCCAGCGCTACGCGCCGATCGGCGCGGTGATCGGCGGCATCCTGTTCCTCGAGCTGCTGCTGGTGCTGGGCGCCTGGCACTTCGCGGGCGAGGCCGCGGCGCTGCGCTTCTCGCCCATGCCGACCGACGGGCTGACCAATACCGAGGCGCTCGGGCGGATCCTCTATACCGACTACATCTACATGTTCCAGGCGGCCGGGCTGATCCTGCTGGTCGCGATGATCGGCGCCATCGTGCTGACGCACCGCGAACGGCCGGGCACCAAGCGGCAGTCGGTGGCGACGCAGGTGGCGCGCGCGAATTCCATCAGCCTCGAGCAGGTGCCGACCGGGGCCGGTGTGAAGGCGCTCGGCATCCGTCGCCCGCCCGAGCCGGAGGCTGAGCCCGCCAAGGTCGCGCATGACGGCCATGGCCATGGGGGGCATCACTGAGATGATGGCGATCGGCCTCGCGCACTACCTGACGGTCGGCGCGATCCTCTTCGTGCTCGGCGTCTTCGGCATCTTCCTGAACCGCAAGAACGTCATCGTGATCCTGATGAGCATCGAGCTCATCCTGCTTTCGGTGAACCTGAACTTCGTCGCCTTCTCGGCCAAGCTCGGGGATCTCACCGGCCAGGTCTTCGCGCTCTTCGTGCTGACCGTCGCCGCGGCGGAGGCCGCCATCGGCCTTGCGATCGTCGTCATCTACTTCCGCAATCGCGGCAGCATCGAGGTCGAGGATATCTCGACCCTGAAGGGCTAGGCCATGTTCGTCGGCGCCATCTTCTTCCCGCTGCTGGGGGCGACCATCAGCGGCTTCCTCGGCCGCTGGATCGGCGACAAGGCCTCGATGTGGGCCAGCGTGGGCTGCATGGTGCTGGCCGCGCTCTGCGGCATGCTCGCCTTCGCCGAGGTCGCGCTCGGCAGCACCCCGACCACGGTGCCGCTGGTCACCTGGATGGATGTCGGCGGGCTCGAGGTCGCCTGGGCGCTGCGCTACGACACGCTGAGCGTCGTCATGGTGGCGATGGTCACTTTCATCTCGACGCTGATCCACCTCTATTCCGTCGGCTACATGTCGCATGACGCGACGCCGGCGCGATTCTTCGCCTACCTCTCGCTCTTCACCTTCATGATGCTGATGCTGGTGACGGCGGACAACCTGGCGCAGCTGTTCTTCGGCTGGGAGGGCGTGGGCCTCGCGAGCTACCTGCTGATCGGCTACTGGTACGACCGCGAGAGCGCCAACCGCGCGGCGATGAAGGCCTTCATCGTCAACCGCGTGGGCGACGTCTTCTTCATGCTCGGCCTCGCCTTGACCTTCTACGTCTTCGGCTCGATCGAGTTCGACGCGATCTTCGCCGCGGTACCGCAGCACTCGAATGACACCTTCGGCGGCTTCCGCGCGCTCGAGATGATCGCGCTGCTGCTGTTCCTCGGCGCTTGCGGCAAGTCGGCCCAGCTTGGCCTGCACACCTGGCTGCCGGATGCGATGGAGGGCCCGACGCCGGTCTCCGCGCTGATCCATGCGGCGACCATGGTGACCGCTGGCGTGTTCCTGGTCTGCCGGATGTCGCCGATCTTCGAGGCGGCGCCGAATGCGCTGGCCTTCGTCGCCTTCCTTGGCGCCACGACGGCGCTGTTCGCGGCGACGATCGGCTGCGTGCAGAACGACATCAAGCGGGTGATCGCCTATTCGACCTGCTCGCAGCTCGGCTACATGTTCTTCGCGGCCGGCGTCGGCGCCTACCAGGTGGCGATGTTCCATCTGTTCACGCACGCCTTCTTCAAGGCGCTGCTGTTCCTCGGCGCCGGCTCGGTCATCCACGCCATGTCCGATGAGCAGGACATCCGGAAGATGGGCGGCATCTGGAAGAAGATCCCAGTGACCTACGCGGTGATGTGGATCGGCAGCCTGGCGCTGGCCGGCATTCCCTTTTTCGCCGGCTACTACTCGAAGGATGCGATCATCGAGGCGGCCTTCGCGGCGCATAGCCCGGTCGGCTTCTACGCCTTCCTCTGCGGCCTGGCGGCGGCCTTCCTGACGGCCTTCTATTCCTGGCGGCTGATCATCCTGACCTTCCACGGCACGCCGCGGGCCGATCACCACACCATGGAGCATGTGCACGAGAGCCCCTGGGTGATGCTCGTGCCGCTCATCCTGCTGGCGGTCGGCGCGGTGCTGACCGGCGCGGTCTTCTACCCGATGTTCATCGGGCACGACGAGCACGCCTTCTGGCACGGCTCGCTGTTCAACGGCGCGCACAACCACATCCTGCACGCGATGCACGAGGTGCCGGGCTGGGTGCCGCTGGCGCCGACGCTGGTCGGGATCGGCGGCATTGCGCTCGCCTACTTCCTCTACATGCTGCGGCCGGAGATCCCGGGCCAGCTCGCGGCGCGCTTCCCCGCCGTGTATCAGTTCCTGCTCAACAAGTGGTACTTCGACGAGCTCTATGACCGCATCTTTGTCCGCCCCGCGCAGCGCCTCGCCGCGGTATTCTGGAAGACCGGCGATGCGAAGATCATCGACGGCATGCCGAACGGCGCGGCCGATCTCGCGGTGGGCGTCGCCCGCGGCGCGGTCAGCCTGCAGACCGGGCGGGTCGCCAACTACGCCTTCGCCATGATCATCGGCCTCGTCCTCTTCATTACACTCTTCCTGTTCGGGGCCTGAGCCTGATGAATGCCGCCGGCTTCCCCATCCTCTCGCTGATCACCTTCCTGCCGCTCGCCGGCGCGCTCATCATCATGAGCGTGCGCGGGACCGAGGAAGTGGTCGCGCGCAATGCCCGCTGGACCGCGCTCTGGACCAGCGTGATCGTCTTCCTGATCTCGCTCATCCTCTGGGCCGGCTTCGACCGCAGCACGGCGGATTTCCAGTTCCAGGAGAAGATCGCCTGGCTGCCGGAATTCGGCGTCGGCTACCACATGGGCGTCGACGGCATCTCGGTGCTGTTCGTCCTGCTGTCGACCGCGCTGACGCCGCTGTGCATCCTCGCCTCCTGGGAGTCGATCGGCACCCGCGTGCGCGAGTACATGATCGCCTTCCTCATCCTCGAGACGATGATGGTCGGCATGTTCGCCGCCCTCGACTTCATCGTCTTCTACGTCTTCTTCGAGGCCGTGCTGATCCCGATGTTCCTGATCATCGGGGTCTGGGGCGGGCAGCGCCGGGTCTATGCCGCCTTCAAGTTCTTCCTCTACACGCTGCTCGGCAGCGTGCTGATGCTGCTGGCGATCCTCTACATCTGGTACAATGCCGGCACCACCGACATCCCCGCGCTGTTCGACGTGGCGATCCCGCGTGCGGCGCAGACCTGGATCTTCTTCGCCTTCCTCGCCTCCTTCGCGGTGAAGGTGCCGATGTGGCCGGTGCATACCTGGCTGCCGGACGCGCACGTGGAAGCCCCGACGGCGGGCTCGGTGATCCTCGCCGGCGTGCTGCTGAAGATGGGGGCCTATGGCTTCCTCCGGTTCAGCCTGCCGCTGCTGCCGGATGCCTCGGCGCAGTTCGCGCCGCTGATCTTCGCGCTCTCGGTGATCGCCGTGGTCTACACCTCGCTCGTTGCTCTCGCACAGGAGGACATGAAGAAGCTGATCGCCTATTCCTCGGTCGCCCATATGGGCATCGTCACGATCGGCATCTTCACCTTCAACATGCAGGGGCTCTCGGGCGCGCTCTTCACCATGCTGGCGCATGGCGTGGTCTCCGGCGCGCTCTTCCTCTGCGTCGGTGTGCTCTACGATCGCGTCCATAGCCGCGACATCGCGCGCTACGGCGGCATCGCCAGCATCATGCCGTCCTACGCGCTGGTCTTCCTGTTCTTCACCATGGCCTCCGTCGGCCTGCCGGGCCTCGCGAATTTCGTCGGCGAGTTCCTGGTCATCGTCGGCGCCTGGAAGGTCAGCCCCTGGGTCGCCTTCGGCGCCGCCACCGGCATGATCCTGGGCGCCGCCTACATGCTGTATCTCTATCGCCGCGTCGGCTTCGGCAAGCTGACCAAGGCCGACCTGCGGGACTTGCTGGACCTCAGCCCGCGGGAATACGCGGTCTTCGCGCCGCTGATCATCCTGACCCTCTGGATGGGCGTCTATCCGCAATCCTTCCTCGAGTTCTTCGAGGCTTCGGTCGCCAACCTGGTGGCGCGGCACGAGGCCGCGCTCGCGGTCAGCCGGCTCGCGGGGGTGCAATGACCATGAACTGGACCCTCGTCCTGCCGGAACTCGTGCTCGCGGTCTCCGGTCTGCTCATCCTGCTCGCCGGTGTCATCCCGAAGCGCGAGACCTTCTTCCCGGTCAGTATGGCGGTGATCGGCGCGCTGCTGCTGGCCGCCGTGCTGGTGATCGTCCAGGGCACCGGCACCGCCTTCAACGGCCACTACGTCGCCGACGGCTTCAGCGCCTTCATGAAGGTGCTGGCGATCCTCGCCGCCGCGGTCGGGCTGGTGCTGGCGCTCGACTTCAATGAGCGCGAGGGCCTCGCCCGCTTCGAATATTCCGTGCTGGTGCTGTTCGCCACGCTCGGGATGATGGTGATGATCTCGGCCAATGACCTGCTCGTGCTGTATCTGGGGCTCGAGCTGCTGTCGCTGCCGCTCTATGTCATCGCAGCCTTCAACCGCGACAGCGGCCGCTCGGCCGAAGCGGGCCTCAAGTACTTCGTGCTCGGCGCGCTCGCCTCCGGCCTGCTGCTCTACGGCAGCTCGCTGGTCTACGGCTTCGCGGGCTCCACGGGCTTCGACCAGCTGGCCCGCGCCTTCAACCACGAGCAGGGGGTCTATGCCGGCGTCGTGGTCGGCATCGTCTTCGTCATCGCCGGCCTCGCCTTCAAGGTCTCGGCCGTGCCCTTCCACATGTGGACGCCCGATGTCTACGAGGGCGCGCCGACGCCGGTCACCGCCTTCTTCGCCACGGCGCCCAAGGTCGCGGCCATCGCGCTGCTGGCCCGCGTGCTCTACGAGCCCTTCGGGGATCTCGCGCCGCAATGGCAGCAGGTGATCGTGCTGATCTCGCTGCTGTCGATGATCCTCGGCGCCTTCGCCGCGCTCGGCCAGCAGAACATCAAGCGGCTGATGGCCTATTCCTCGATCGGCCATGTCGGCTACGCGCTGATGGGCGTCGCGGTCGGCACCGACATCGGTTTGCGCGGCCTGATCGTCTACATGGCGATCTACGTCGCGATGAACCTCGGCACCTTCGCCGTGCTGATCGCGATGCGCCGCCAGGGCCGCGCGGTCGAGACCGTCGCCGATCTCGCCGGGCTCGGCCGCACCGCGCCGGCCATGGCGATGTGGATGGCGATCTTCATGTTCTCGATGGCCGGCATCCCGCCGCTCGCCGGCTTCTTCGGCAAGCTCTACGTCTTCCTCGCGGCGGTGCAGGCCGGCTTCTGGACGCTCGCCGTGGTCGGCGTGCTGACCAGCGTGGTCTCGGCCTACTACTACCTGCGCATCGTCAAGGTGATGTATTTCGATGCCGCCGCCGGCGCGCTGGACGAGGCGCCGGCCAGCCTGACCGTCGTCATGGCTGGCGCCGGGCTCTTCACCCTGCTGTTTGCGCTCTGGCCGGCGCCGATGCTGGCGGCGGCGCAGACCGCGGCGCTCGCCCTGCTCGGTGGATAAGGACCGCCCACCGGCCGAAGGGGTGACCACCGACTGGCGGCTCGAGCGGCATGCGTGCCTGCCGAGCACCCATGCGCTGATCGTCGCGCGCGCCATGGCGGGCGAGGCCGATGGCCTCGCGGTGCTGGCGCTCGAACAGCAGGCGGGGCGCGGCCGGGCCGGGCGCGGCTGGGTTTCGCCGCCCGGCAATCTGCATCTCTCCGTGCTGCTGCGGCCGGGCGGGCCGGCCCGCCTCGCGCCGCAATGGAGCTTGCTCGCCGGCGTCGCGCTGCACGAGGCAGCGGCCGAACTCGCACCCGGCCCCTTCGCGCTGAAATGGCCGAACGACCTGCTGCGCGGGGGCGCGAAATGCGCCGGCATCCTGAGCGAAAGCGCGCTCACGCCGGATGGCAGGATCGACTGGCTGACCTTCGGCATCGGCGCCAACCTCGCCCATGCCCCGGCGCTGCCGGACCGCCCGACCGCGACGCTCGGCGCCACCGAGCCGCCGGAGGAATTCGCCCGCCGCCTGCTCGCCCGGCTCGGCGCCTGGCGCGACACCGTGGCGCGGGAGGGTTTCGCCCCGGTGCGCGCCGCCTGGATGGCGCATGGGCCGCGGCTCGGCGACCCGATCGCGCTGCGTGACGGGCCGGCCGGGACGCGCTACGCCGGCCTCGCCGAGGACGGCGCCTTGTTGATCGACACGAACGGGACCCGCCGCGCCATCCACGCGGGAGAGGTCGCGGCAACGGGAGGGGCCTGATTGCATGCTGCTGGCCATCGATGCCGGGAACACCAATGTCGTCTTCGCCGTGCATGACGGCACGGAATGGCGCGGCCGCTGGCGGATCGCGACCAGGCCGGACCGGACGTCCGACGAATACGCGGTCTGGCTGCTGGCGCTGTTCCAGTATGCCGGGCTCCGCCCCACCGACATCGACCGCTGCGTGATCGGCACGGTGGTGCCGGCCGCGCTCTACAACCTCCGCCGCCTGCCGCGCGACTGGCTCTCGGTCGAGCCGCTGATCGCGCGTGCCGCGGTCGACTGGGGCTTCGAGATCCGGGTCGACCGGCCGCAGGAGGTCGGCGCCGACCGGTTGCTGAACGCGCTCGCCTCGCATCATCACTACAAGGGGCCGTTGGTGGTGATCGACTTCGGCACGGCGACCACCTTCGACGTGGTGGCCGAGGATGGCGCCTATCTCGGCGGCGTCATCGCGCCCGGCATCAACCTCTCGCTCGAGGCGCTGCACGGGGCCGCGGCCCGGCTGCCGCGCATCGGCATCGGCCGGCCGCAGGCGGTGGTCGGGCGGGACACCGTCTCGGCCATGCAGTCCGGCATCTACTGGGGTTATGTCGGGCTGATCGAGGGCATCGTCGGGCGCATCAAGGCGGAGTACGAGACGCCGCTCAAGGTGATCGCGACCGGCGGGCTCGCGCCGCTCTTCTCGGAAGGAACCGCGGTGATCGAGACCATCGACCCCGACATCACGCTGGAGGGGCTGCGGCTGTTGGCGGAGCGCAACCCTGCCCCCATCTTCACGCGAGGCCCGGTGCGCGATCCGGGCTGAGACCGAACGCGGCATGTGCCACTGACCGGCCCCGACGGGCCGGCCCGTGCAACGCGCTGAACCGGGAAGGCCGGGGTGACGAGCGCCCCGGGCAGGACATGGACGAATACGTGACGACGGTCGGACCCGATCCGAGCGGCGACCTCGCTTTCATTCCGCTCGGCGGGACCGGCGAGATCGGGATGAACCTGAACGTCTACCGCTGCGACGGCCGGCTGCTGGCGGTGGATTGCGGCATCGGCTTCGGGGGCCCCGAGAATCCCGAGATCGAGGTGATGGTGCCCGACCCGGCCTGGCTGTCGGAGCGGCGCGGGAAGCTCGAGGCGCTGGTCATCACCCATGCGCATGAGGACCATATCGGCGCCGTCGCGCATCTCTGGTCGCAGCTCCGTTGCCCGATCTATGCCAGCCCCTTCGCCGCCGCCGTGCTGCGGCGGAAGCTGGGCGAGGCCGGGCTGGCGGGCGAGGCCAAGGTCACCACCATCGCGCTCGGCGGGAGGTTCAAGGTCGGGCCTTTCGACCTGGAGTTCCTGCGGGTCGCGCATTCCATCCCGGAATCGCAGGCGCTGGCGATCCGCACCCGGCACGGCGTGCTGCTGCATACCGGCGACTGGAAGCTCGACCCCGAGCCGCTGATCGGCCTGCCGACCGACGAGGCCGCCTTCAAGCGGATCGGCGATGAGGGCGTGCTGGCGATGATCTGCGACAGCACCAATGCGCTGGTCGAGGGGCATTCGGGCTCGGAGGCCGAGGTGCGGCGGAACCTCGCCGCCATCATCCGCGGGCTGCGCGGGCGCGTGGCGGTGAGCTGCTTCGCCACCAACCTGGCGCGCGTCGAGAGCATCGCGCTGGCGGGGCTCGCCGCCGGGCGGCAGGTGGCGCTGTTCGGGCGGAGCCTCCGCAATGCCGAGGCGGCGGCGCGGGAATGCGGCTACCTGAAGCAGGTGCCGGATTTCCTCTCGGAGGAGGATGCCGGCTACCTGCCGGACGACAACCTGCTGCTCATCTGCACCGGCAGCCAGGGCGAGCCGCGCTCGGCGCTGGCCAAGATCGCCGCCGACACCCATCCGCAGATCGCCTTGGGGGAGGGGGATACGGTGATCTTCTCCTCCCGCATGATCCCGGGCAATGAGCGCGGGATCCTGCAGATGCAGGACCAGCTGGCGCGCCGCGGCTGCAAGGTCATGACTGCGGACGACCACATGGTGCACGTCTCCGGCCACCCGGCGCGGGACGAGCTGAAGCGGCTCTATGGCCTCGTCAGGCCGCGCTACGCCGTGCCGGTGCATGGCGAGTGGCGGCACCTGTCGGAGCATGCGGCGCTTGCCCGCGAGCTGCAGGTGACGCCGGTGCTGGTCGAGGATGGCGACGTGCTGCGGCTCTCACCGGGGACGCCGGACGTGGTCGAGGGCGTGCCGGTCGGGCGGCTGGCGGTCGACGAGGGTCGGCTGCTGCCGGTTTCGGGCGGCGTGCTGGCGGCGCGCAAGCGCATGCTGTTCAACGGCGTGGTGATGGCCTCGCTCGCGGTCGACGAGGGCGGACGCGTGCTGGGCACGCCGAAGGTCTCCGCACCTGGCCTGTTCGATGGCGAGGATGGTGCCGGCGCGCAGCTCGCCGCCGACCTGGCGCGGGCGGTCAACGAGTTGCCGAGCGGCCTCCGGCGCGAGGATGATGCGCTGCGCGAGGCGGCGCGGAGCCTGCTGCGCAAGGCGGTCGGCCGGCGCCTGCGCAAGCGCCCGGCCGTCGAAGTGCATCTGCTGCGGGTCTGAGCCATGGGGTGGGCGAGCGGCATCGCGGTTTTCATCATGGTCTGGTGGACCACGCTGTTCGTGGTGCTGCCCTTCGGCACGCGGCCGAATCCGCAGGGCGACGAGCTGACGGGCTGGCGCGGGGCGCCCCAGCGGCCGCGGGTCTGGCGCGCGGCGGCGATCACGACGGTGCTGACGGTGCTGATCTGGCTGGGGATCGAGGCAATCGTCCTGAGCGATTGGCTGAGCTTCCGGAGCGGCTGGCTGGCGATGCCAGAAAAATAGGCGGCTTTTCGAGCTTTTCAGCCGATGCCGCCTTCTTGTTGTGCAGGTGACGTCCGAGAGCCGTTTTTTTGCGCTTCGCGGGATGCCTTTGGCGTTGTCCCGCGTTCGGTCTCCGCGCCATAGTCCTTGTCAGAGAGAGGGTTGGTCCTCTTTCTGCCGTGTGACTGGCGTTTCCTCCCTAAACTCGGGTCGTGTCCTCACGGGCACGACCCTTTTTTTGTCTATCGCATGACGGGGTTGTCGCCAAGCCGAAATTTTCATGATTGGCTCAGATTCTTTGCGATTTGGTCGCTTGACCATAGAGACCCGTTAGAAAATTACACGGCGCGTGATTCGCCGGCGGGCTGATTTCACCCGGGCCGATCCGGGCTATGAACGCGCCGCCGCATCCCGCCCCGGAGTCATGCCTTGCGCCTTTCTCGCGCCTTCCTGCCGACGCTGAAGGAAACCCCGACCGAGGCGCAGATCGCCTCGCACCGGCTGATGCTGCGCGCCGGCATGGTCCGGCAGACCTCGGCCGGCATCTATGCCTGGCTGCCGCTCGGCTGGCGGGTGCTGCAGAAGGTCGAGCAGATCGTCCGCGAGGAGCAGGACCGCGCCGGCGCGCAGGAGATCCTGATGCCGACCATCCAGACCGCCGATCTCTGGAAGCAGTCCGGCCGCTACGACGCCTATGGCCCGGAGATGCTGCGGCTGAAGGACCGGCACGACCGCGAGATGCTCTTCGGGCCCACGAACGAGGAGATGGTCACCGACATCTTCAGGACCTATGCGAAGAGCTACCGCGACCTGCCGCGCAACCTCTACCACATCCAGTGGAAGTTCCGGGACGAGGTGCGGCCGCGCTTCGGCGTCATGCGCGGGCGGGAATTCCTGATGAAGGACGCCTACAGCTTCGACCTCGACTACGAGGGCGCGCAGCGCAGCTACCGGCAGATGTTCGTCAGCTACCTGCGGACCTTCGCGCGCATGGGGCTGCGGGCGATCCCGATGCAGGCGGATACCGGGCCGATCGGCGGCAACCTGAGCCACGAGTTCCTGATCCTGGCGGAGACCGGCGAGAGCCAGGTCTTCCTGCACCGCGACCTGCTCGAGTTCGACGTTCTCGGCCAGGCGGTGGACTACCAGGGCGACCTCTCGCCGATCGTCGATTTCTGGACCAGCCGCTACGCCGCGACCGACGAGAAGCACGACGAGGCGGCCTGGAACGCGATCCCCGAGGCCGAGCGCGTCTCGGCCCGCGGCATCGAGATCGGCCACATCTTCTACTTCGGCACCAAGTACAGCGCCGCGATGGGGCTGACGGTGGCGGGGCCGGAAGGCAAGCCGGTGGCCCCCGAGATGGGCAGCTACGGCATCGGCGTCTCGCGCCTGGTGGGTGCGATCATCGAGGCCAACCACGACGAGGCGGGCATCAAGTGGCCGGACCCGGTCGCGCCCTTCAGGGTCTGCGTGATCAACCTGAAGGTCGGCGATGCGGCGACGAATGCCATGGCCGAGCAGCTCTACGCCGCCTTCGACCCGGACGCGCTCTATGACGACCGCGACGAGCGGGCGGGGGCCAAGTTCGCTGATGCCGACCTGATGGGGCATCCCTGGCAAGCGATCGTCGGGCCGCGCGGGGCGGCGGCGGGGAAGGTCGAGCTGAAGCGCCGGGCGACCGGCGAGCGGCACGAGGTCTCGCTCGAGGACGCGATCGCGCGGATCAAAGGCTAGCGATCCGGTCGCGGAGCACCGTCGTGCCGGAGGCGCGCGGGGAACGAGCGAGGAGCGTAGCGTGAATCGGATCGCGCAATAATGTTCAACGCCTTCGAGCGCATGGTCGCCTTCCGCTACCTCCGGGCGCGGAAGGGGGAGCGCTTCGTCTCCGTGATCGCGATCTTCTCGCTCGTCGGCATCGCGCTCGGCGTCGCCACGCTGATCATCGTGATGAGCGTGATGAACGGCTTCCGGCAGGAATTGCTCGGCCGCATCCTTGGGCTGAACGGCCACATGGGCATCTACTCCGCCGACGGCCAGCCGCTGAAGGACTTTGACGCGATCACCGCCGCGATCCGCCGCGTGCCTGGCGTGGTCGCGGCCAATCCGATCGTCGAGGGGCAGATCCTGTTCACCTCGGATGCCGGCGGCGCCTCGGGCGGGCTCGCGCGCGGCATCAAGCCCGAGGACATGAAGGCCAAGGCGATCATCGCCGACAACCTGCGCCGCGGCAGCCTGGATGAGTTCCAGGGCGAGGACGCGATCGTCATCGGCACCGGCCTCGCGCGGAAGATGGGCGTCGGCGTCGGCGACAAGATCACGCTGGTCTCGCCGCAGGGCCGGACCACGGTCTTTGGCACGGTGCCGAGGCTGCGGGCGTACAAGGTGGTCGCGCTCTTCAACGTCGGCATGAACGAGTACGACAGCAGCTTCGCCTACCTGCCGATGCAGGCCGCGCAGATCTACTTCCAGCAGCCCGATGCTGCGACCCAGATCGAGGTCTTCGTCGCCGACCCGACCCGCGTGCGGCAGGTCAACCGCGCGATCCGCGAGGCGCTGGCAGGCAAGCCGATCCGCATCATCGACTGGCAGGATGCCAACAGCAGCTTCTTCAACGCGGTGCAGGTAGAGCGGAACGTGATGTTCCTGATCCTGACGCTGATCATCATCGTCGCCGCCTTCAACATCATTAGCTCGCTGATCATGCTGGTGAAGGACAAGGGCCGCGACATCGCCATCCTGCGCACCATGGGCGCGACCCGCGGTGCCATCATGCGGGTCTTCCTGTTGTGCGGCGCCTCGATCGGCTGCCTCGGCACCTTGATCGGCTTCGGGCTCGGGCTGCTGTTCTGCCTGAACATCGAGAGCATCCGCCAGGCGCTGCAATCGCTGACCGGCACCGAGCTGTTCAGCCCGGAGGTCTATTTCCTCTCGCAACTGCCGGCGGTGGTCGACCCGAACGAGGTCACGCAAGTGGTGCTGATGGGGCTCGGGTTGTCGCTGCTGGCGACCTTGTACCCCAGTTGGCGGGCGGCGCGGCTGGACCCCGTCGAGGCGCTGCGCAATGAGTGACGCTCCGCTGCGGCTCGCCGCCGTCGAGCGCCGCTTCCGCACCGAGGCCGGCGAGCTGCCGGTGTTGCAGGGCGCCGACCTCACGCTGAACGCGGGCGAGATCGTGGCCCTCGTCGCACCGTCGGGCACCGGCAAGTCGACGCTGCTGCACCTGGCCGGCCTGCTGGAGAAGCCGGATGCCGGCGAGGTCTTCGTCGCGGGCCAGGCCGCCGGCACGCTCTCGGACGATGCGCGCACCGCGATCCGCCGGACGATGATCGGCTTCGTCTACCAGTTCCATCACCTGCTGCCGGAGTTCACCGCGGAGGAGAATGTCGTGCTGCCGCAGATGGCGGCCGGCACGGCGCGCGGCGTGGCGGAAGCTCGGGCGCGCGCACTGCTCGGCAGCTTCGGGCTGACCGGGCGCGAGCATCATCGCCCTGGCAGGCTTTCGGGCGGCGAGCAGCAGCGCGTGGCGATCGCGCGTGCGCTGGCCAATGCGCCGCGCATCCTGCTGGCGGACGAGCCGACGGGGAACCTCGACGTCGGCACCAGCGGCAAGGTGTTCGAGGAGTTGCTGCACGCGGTGCGCGGGCAGGGGGTGGCGGCGCTGATCGCGACGCACAACCCCGATCTTGCCGCACGGATGGACCGCGTGGTGACGCTCAGCGAGGGACGGATCATCCCCGGCTGAGCGCGCGCCTCAGCCCATGTTCACCATGATCGTCTTCTTGTGCGTGAAGTGCTCGAGCATCGCCTCGAGCGAGGCCTCCTTGCCGAGGCCCGAGCTCTTCACGCCGCCGTAGCTGAGGTTCGCCTGCACGACCAGGTTCTGGTTGATCTGCACCAGCCCCGCCTCGAGCCGATGTGCGAGATCGAGCCCGACCTTCAGATTGTTGGTCCAGAGGCTCGCCGCCAGCCCGTACTCGCTGTCATTGGCCTCGGCCAGCACCGCCTCCGGATCGTCGAAGGGCGCGATGACCGTGACGGGGCCGAAGATCTCCTCGCGCACCAGGCGGCTGTCCTTGGTGAGGCCCGTGAAGATCACCGGCTGGATGAAGAGCCCCTTCTTCAGCGCGGGGTCCTTCGGCATGGCCGAGCAGACATGCGCGGTCGCACCGGGGGTCTGCGTGCCCTCGGCGATGAAGCCCTTCACCTTCTCGAGCTGGCCCTCGCTCACGATGGTGCCGATATCCGTCTTCTCGTCGAGCGGGTCGCCCATGACCATGCTGTCGACCGCCGACTTCATGGCGGCCACGAAGCGGTCGAAGATCGGCCGCTCGACATAGATGCGGCTCGCCGCGGTGCAGCTCTGGCCCTGGCGGGTGAAGCGCATGGAGGTCAGCGCGCCGCTCACCGTCTTGTCGAAGTCGCAATCGGCGCAGACGATCATCGGGCTCTTGCCGCCGAGCTCGAGCGTCACGGGGATCAGCTTCTCGGCCGCCGCCTTCGCCACGATCTTCCCGGTCTCGACCGAGCCGGTGAAGGTCACCTTGCGCACCAGCGGGTGCGCGACCAGCGGCGCGCCGCATTCCGGCCCGAAGCCCGAGAGCATGTTGAAGACGCCGGGCGGCAGGATGCGGTTCATCAGCTCGCAGATCCGCAGCACGGCAAGCGGCGCCTCCTCGGCGGACTTCACCACCACCGCATTGCCGGCGACCAGCGCGGGCGCGACCTTGAGTGCCATCAGCAGCATCGGCACGTTCCAGGGGATGATCGCGCCGACCACGCCGAGCGGCTCGCGCACCGTCACGGACAGCACGTTCGGCGCGAAGGGCACGCTCTCGCCCTTCAGCTCGGAGCCGAGGCCGCCGAAGAACTCGAAGACATCGGCGACGACGCCGGCCTCGACCCGGCTCTCGGTCCGCAGCGCCTTGCCGGTCTCGAGCGCGATCAGCCGCGCGAGTTCCTCGACATGCTCCATCAGCAGCGCCGCACAGGCATGCACCATGGCGCCGCGCTTGCGGGCCGGGACCTTGGCCCACTCCTTCTGGGCCTTGGCCGCGGCCTGCACCGCGGCGTCGACATCCGCCGCATCACCCTCGGCGGCGCGCGCCACCTCGATGCCGGTCGCGGGGTTCACCACCGCGAAGCTCTTGCCGCTGCGCGCCGGCACATAGCCGCCGCCGATGAAGTGATGGCCCGACAGCGCCTTCGCCAGCGCGAAGGGGTCGAGCATCGGGGCGGCGGGGGTGGGCATGGGTCGGTCGAGCATCGGGCGGTCCTCCTGCGATGGCGGCAGGAATAGACCCGGGCGGCGCGGGAGAAAACCGGGCCGCCCCGCCGGAGGCTACCGGATGCCCACGCCGCGCGCGCCGGCGCCGACGCCGTGGAAGCCCGGCCCGACGCCGCCGCCGACACCGATCCAGTCGATGAACAGCGCCGCGGCGCCGCCCTGCGTCGGCATCTTCCCCTCGATCAGGCGGTAGCGATAGACGATGTCGCGCCCCTCGACGACCGGATGGCTGATCTTGACCACGACCAGCGTGTTGGTGCCCGCGCCGGGCTCATAGACCGAGAGCGTCGCATTCGGCGGATCGGCGGCGAAATTGTCCGGCCCGGCCTTGTTGGTCCATTCCTCGAGGAAGGCGGGCATCCCGATATGCCCGGCCATGCGCACCGGCCGGTCGGCGAAGAACACGGTCTGCGGCGCCAGGTTGACCAGCCGCAGCGTGGTCGCATCGGCGCGCATGTCCTCCGAGGTCTGGACGAACATCAGTTGCGGCTTCGGGGCCTGGGCCTGCGCGGCGGACGGGGCGAGGGCGAGGGCAAGCAGGGCGGCGAGGGCGAGGCGGCGCATGGGGCGTCCTTTCGGTGGCGGGGCGTGCGGCGGGTTTGGCGCAACGTCTCTGCACTATATGTCGGCGCGGGGCGGTGCCGCAGGGCAAACACTATCCTGTCCCGGCAGCAGCGGAGACGAGGTCCGGAGGATGACGGAGGAGCACGACCCCAGCCCGCGGCGCCTGGACCTGCCGCTGGTGGAGGCCCCGACCCGCGCCGCCTGGCGCGCCTGGCTCGCCGCCAACCATGCGACCAGCGGCAGCGTCTGGCTGGTGATCAACCGCAAGGATGGCGGCGCCGGCCCGCATCTGCCGCCCGAGGCGGCGGCGGAGGAAGCGCTCTGCTTCGGCTGGATCGACAGCCGCCCGGCGCGGCTGGACGCCGCGCGGTCCCTGCTGTTGGTCTCGCCACGCAAGCCGGGCAGCGCCTGGTCCGGCATCAACAAGCAGCGCGCGACGCGGCTGATCGCGGCGGGGCTGATGGCGCCGGCGGGGCTGGCCGCGATCGCGCGGGCCAAGGCGGATGGCAGCTGGACCCGGCTCGATGGCGCGACGGCGCTGGCGGAGCCGCCCGACCTGCTGGCCGCGCTCGCGGCCGTGCCCGGCGCGCTCGATTGCTGGCGCGGCTTCCCGCCCTCGCATCGCCGGGCCAACCTGGAATGGCTGGCGCAGGCCAGGCGGCCGGAGACGCGGACGGCGCGTATCGCCGAGATCGCGACGCGGGCGGGCCGCGGCGAGCGGGCGAATACCTGGCGGCCGAAGGGCTGACGGAACAAGGGGGATTGCATGCAGGATGTCGCCAGAGAGCCAGGCCCGGCCGGCACCACCCTGACCGCCACGCGCGGCTGGCTGGAGCGACTCTGGGCCGGCATCGCCGATCGCGGCCGCGCCTATGCCGATGTGCCCGGCCTCGGCCTGCCGCCGCTGGAGCGCGCGCGCCTGCTCGCCCGCGCCCTGCTCTCGGAGCGCGGCGAGGCCTCGGGCGCGGCCGTCGCGCGCGAGTTGCACGAGGCCTGCGGCCAGCTTGCCGGGCCCGATCGCATCGCGTTCTTCCGCTTCCTCGCCGAGGAATTCGCGCCCGACCCGGCGAAGCTGCGCGCCGCCGCCGAGGCCTGGCTCAGCGCGCCCGGCGTCGATGCCGCCGCCCGCCTGGCCGAGGCCGCCGAGGCGCCGCGGCAGGAGCTGCTGCGGCGGATGAACATGGCGCCCGGCGGCACCGCCGCGCTGGTCGCGCTGCGCGAGGAACTGCTCGGGCTGACGCGGGGCGAGCCGGCGCTGCGCGTGCTCGACAGCGACCTCAGGCACCTGTTCGCGTCCTGGTTCAACCGCGGCTTCCTGGAACTCCGCCGGATCGACTGGCAGACCCCGGCGGCGGTGCTCGAGAAGCTGATCCGCTACGAGGCGGTGCACGAGATCCAGGGCTGGGACGATCTCCGCCGGCGGCTGCAGGCCGATCGCCGCTGCTTCGGCTTCTTCCACCCGGCGCTGCCCGGCGAGCCGCTGATCTTCGTCGAGGTCGCGCTGGTCCGCGGCATGGCGGAGGCGGTGCAGCCGCTGCTCGCCCGCGGCGAGGCGCCGGCCGCGCCGCGCGAGGCCGACACCGCGATCTTCTACTCGATCTCGAACTGCCAGGAGGGGCTGCGCGGCATCTCCTTCGGCAATTTCCTCATCAAGCAGGTGGTCGAGGAGCTGAAGGCCGAGCTGCCGCAGCTGACCCGCTTCGCCACGCTCTCGCCGGTGCCGGGCTTCCGCCGGTGGCTGGAGAAGCAGGGCGCGATGGAAGAGCTGGACGGGCTCGCCGATGCCGATTGGACCACGGACGAGTCGAAGCGCGAGGCGCTGCGCGCGCCGCTGTTGCGCGCCGCCGCCGCCTACCTGACGCAGCGGAACGACGGCAAGGCCACCGACCCGGTCGCCCGCTTCCACCTCGGCAACGGCGCCCGTCTCGAGCGCATCAACTTCCTCGGCAATACGTCTCCCCGCGGCATCCGGGAAAGTTTCGGCGTGATGGTGAACTACCTCTACGACCGCGACCGGATCGAGGCGAACCACGAGCGCTTCGTGCAGTCCGGTGAGGTCGTGCGCTCGCCCGCCGTGGACGCGTTGCTGAAGCCCAGCCAAGCCCCGCGCTCGCCCTTCGCCCGGCTGCTCGGCAGCGAGGAGAAGCCGGCCGGCAGGCCTGGCTGAGCCGCGCCCCCGGCTGGATGTGGCGGCCGCTTTGGGGCATTGAGGCAGTCGACCGACGATCCGGGAAGGAATGGGATATGGCTGAGCCGAGCGGCCCGTTGAAGGGCATCCGAGTGCTGGACCTCACGCGCGTGCTGGCGGGCCCGACCTGCACCCAGATGCTCGGCGATTTGGGCGCCGAGATCATCAAGATCGAGCGGCCCGAAGCCGGCGACGACACCCGCGGCTTCGCCCCGCCCTTCGTGCCGAACACCAAGGAGAGCGCCTATTTCGTCGGCGTGAACCGCAACAAGAAGTCGGTCACCGTCGACCTCGCCAACCCCGAGGGCCAGGCGCTGATCCACAGGCTGCTGGCCTCCTGCGACATCCTGGTCGAGAATTTCAAGGTCGGCGCGCTGTCGAAATACGGCCTCGGCTGGGAGCAGGTCTCGAAGCAGTACCCGAAGCTGATCTACTGCTCGATCACCGGATTCGGCCAGACCGGCCCCTATGCGCCGCGGCCGGGCTATGACGCGCTGATCCAGGCGATGGGCGGCGTCATGTCGCTGACCGGCGAACCCAAGGGCAGCCCGCAGAAGGTCGGCATCCCGGTCGCCGACCTGTTCGCGGGGCTCTATGGCTGCATCGGAATTCTCGCCGCGCTGAACCATGTGCGCAGCGGCGGCGCCGGCCAGCAGATCGACATCGGCATGCTCGACACCCACGTGGCGTGGCTGGCGAACCAGGGCATGAACTACCTGGCGACCGGCGAGAACCCGCCGCGGCTCGGCAACCAGCACCCGAACATCTCACCCTACCAGGAATTCCCCACGAAGGACGGCTACATCATCCTGGCCGTCGGCAACGACCCGACCTTCGAGCGCTTCTGCAAGGCCTTCGGCTGCGAGCACTTGCTCGCCGACGAGCGCTTCTCGACCAACCCGAAGCGGGTCGCCAATCGCGACCTGGTGACCGAGACGCTGACGCCGGTGATGAAGTCGAAGACGACCAACGAGTGGATCGGGCTGCTCGAGGCGCAGAAGATCGGCTGCGGCCCGATCAACACGCTGAGCGAGGTCTTCGCCGACCCGCACGTGATCGCGCGCAACATGGTGGTCGAGATGCCGCATGCGACGGGCGAGACGGTGAAGGTCATCGCCAACCCGGTGAAGCTCTCGGCGACCCCGCCCGACTACCGCAGCCCGCCGCCGGTGCTGGGGCAGCACACGGATGAGGTGCTGACCGGCGTGCTTGGGATGAGCGCGGCGGAGATCGCCGCGCTGCGTGAGAAGGGCGTGCTGTAGGTGTTGCTCGAGCGACTGATTCACCGTTTCGGCGGTTCGGCGCATGCGCCGAACCGCCGAAACGGATCAGGCGCTCACACCATCAGGCGCAGGATCTCGGCAACGTCATCCTGCGACCTGACCGGCCGCGGGTTGGTCGCGATCGGCGCGCCGCCATCCCACTTCGCGGCCAGCGCCGGCACTTCCTCGAGCCCGATCCCCACCTCGGCCAAGGTCGTCGGCAGCCCCAGCCCGCGGATGAAGTCCCGCAGCGCCTCCGCCCCGGTCGCGCCACCCAGGATCCCCGCGATCACCTGCTGCCGCTCGGCATTCACCGGCGCGTTCCACTGCATCACCGCCGGCAGCCCCAGGCACGAGGTGATGCCATGCGGCACGCCCTTGGCGGCGCCCAGGATATAGCCGATGCCGTGGCTGGCCCCGACCGGCACCCCGGCCCAGCCGCCCATCACCGAGAGCCACATCGCCTGCTGCGCCATCCCGCGCGCCGCCAGGTCCGCCGGGTTGCGCCTGATGGCCGGCAGTGCTGCCGCCAGCATCTCCAGCGCCTGGCGCGACACCGCATCGGAAAACGGCGCGCGATCATGCGCGCAGAGCCGCTCGCAGGCGTGGTCGGTGGCGCGGATGCCGGAGGAGAGCAGCAACTCGCCCGGCGTCTCGAGTGTCGCCGCCGGGTCGAGCACCACGGCCCGCGGCACCTGCATGGCATCGAGGAAGCGGTATTTCCGCCCCTCGGCGAGATCGGTCACCCCGGCATGCGGCGCGAACTCCGCGGCCGAGAGCGTCGTCGGTACCGAGACCAGCCGCGGCGAGGGCTCGACCGCGCTCCAGGCTTCCTTCTGCGCCCCGCGGCCGGTCGCCTGTGCCAGCAGCGCCTTGGCATCGCCGATGCCATGCCAGGCCGCGAAGCAGGCGACCTTCGAGCCGTCGATCACGCTGCCGCCCCCGACCGTCACCACCCGCTCGGCCCGGGTCTCACGCAAGCTTGCGGCCAGCGCCAGCACGTCCTCGATGGGCGAATGCGCCCGCATCGCGGCCGTCTCGCCGACCAGCCTGGCGCCGATCGCGGCGCGCGCGGCCTCGGCGATCCGGCTCTTCGCCAGCGACCGCGTGGTCACCAGCATCACCCGCGCGCAGTCGGCGAGCTCCTCCGGCAGAGCGTCCGCCACCGGCGCGTGGTGCACGCGCTGCTGCGCGGGCCATTGGTGAAGCCTCGGGGTCATGGCAGCCTCCTCCCGGTCGTTGGGCAGGAGCTTGGGGTGCCCGCGCGGCGGCGTCCATGTCCCGATGGCAGCGCCCTTGGGGCATCGCCCCTTGCCCGACGCGGCGATCCGGGCTTCATGCCGCTGGCGTGACCGGAGAGGGGACGATGGCCGAACTCGATCATCTCGTGGCCGAGGCGGAGCACAGCGGCCTCGGCGCCGCGGCAACCTCCTTCATCCAGGAAGCCCTGGCGCTGGTGCTGGGCGGCACGGGCGGGCTCGCGGGCCTGATCGACCGGCTGCACGGGGCCGGGCTCGGCGAGCGGGTGACCGCCTGGTTCGCCGGCGCCGCCGGGCACAGCCTGTCGGGCGCCGAGGTCGAGAAGGTCTTCGAATCCGGCACGATCGCCGGCCTCGCGCATCGCCTGGGCCTGGCGCGGGAGCAGGCCTCGGCCGCGCTCGGCCGCCTGCTGCCGCGCATCCTGACGACGCTGGCCCCGGGCGGCATCCTCTCGCCCTCCGCCATGGCCGAGGCGCGGGATTTCGCCGGTGCCATGCCGCCGCCGCCCGCCGCAGCCAGCCCGCCCCGCACCCCTGGTGCGCGGCCCTCGGCCTTCGCCGGCATGGCAGACCTCACGCCGCCGCCGCTGCGCAGCACGCCCCGCAGCGCCGCGCCGCCGACGCCCCGGGCGCCGATCCTGACGGGGCCGACCGAGCAGGATCCCCTCCGCTGGGCGCTGCTGGCGGGGCTGGTGATTGCGCTCGCATGCGCCGGCTGGGCGTTGAAGGATCCGGAGCCGGGGCCGGTGGTGCCGCCGGCCCATTTCCAGCCGCTCTACCCGCCGCCGCCGGCGCGCTGAGGCTCAGTCGAGGGTCGCGCCGGCGGCCTTCACCACCTCGGCCCAGAACGGCATCTGCTGGCGGATGAAGGCGTCGAAGGCCTCGGGGCTGGCCGAGGGCAGGGTCTGCAGCCCGTCGCCGGCGATGCGTTCCTTCACCGCCGGGTCGTTGAGCGCGGCGTTCAGCGCGGCGAAGCTGCGGTCGCGCTGCGCCGCGGGCAGCCGCGCCGGCGCCCAGAGCCCGTACCAGCCGGCGATGTCGAGCCCGGGCAGCCCGGCCTCGCCGGCGCCCGGCACGTTGGGGATCACCGGCGAGGGCAGCCGCGTGGTAAGCGTCAGCGCCCGCACCGTGCCGCCGCGGACCTGCGGCAGCACCACCGGCGGCGTCGCCACGATCACCTGGATGTCGCCCGCGAGCAGCGCGGTCAGCGAGGGCGCGCCGCCGCGAAAGGGCACATGGGTCCAGTCGAGCCCCGTCACGCGGCTGAACATGGCACCCGCCAGGTGGCTCGGCGTGCCGATCCCCGGCGTGCCGTAGTTCCAGGCGCCCGGCGTCGCGCGCATCCGCGCCAGCAGGTCGCCGAGCGAGCCGATGCCGCTCGCGGTCGAGACCGCGATGATGGTCGGGATGTCGGAGACGAGCCCGATCGGGGTGAAGTCGGCGAGCGGGTCGAAGGCGACGCGCCGGTACAGCACCGGGTTCACGCAATGGCTGAAATTGCCGCCGAGCAGCAGCGTGTCGCCATCGGGGGCGGCGCGCGCGACGAATTCGGTCGCGATGTTCGAGCCGGCGCCGGGCCGGCTGTCGATGACGATGGTCGCACCCAGCGCGCGACCGAGCGGTTCGGCGAGCGCCCTGCCGAGGAAATCCGCCGAGCCGCCGGGCGGGAAGCCGATGACCAGGCGGATGATGCGCTGCTGCTGTGCGCGCGCGACGGCGGGGGCGGCGAGCAGCGCCGCGAGGGTCCTGCGGCTGAAAAGCCGGACGCGCGGATTCAAGCTTCCGGGCCATTCGGCCCTCCGGCGATCCGCGCTAACCACGCTGCACCTTGTCGGCCGCGTTGCGCGCCTTGATGCGTTCGCGCGCCTCGGCCCACTCCCTGTCGCCATACGCGAACAAGTCGCGGAAGCCGCCGCCATTCATCATCCAACTCCCGCCATCGAGCGCGATGGTCTCGCCATTGATCCACGAGGGCGCGAGCAGGAAGGCGGCGAGGTTGCCGATATCCTCGGCAGTACCGACGCGGCCCATGGGGTTGGCGGCGGCGGCCTTCGCCGTCGGGTCATTGTCGCCGGGCCGGAGCCGGGCATACATCCCCTCGGTCGGTATGGTGCCGGGCGCGATGGTGTTGAGGCGGATACCGTAGCGGCCCCATTCCACAGCGAGCGACTTCGTCATGGTGTCGATCGCCGCCTTGCTCATCGCGGACGGCACCACGAAGGGCGCGCCGGTGCGGCCCCAGGTGGTGGTGATCGAGACCACGGCATGGCCGCCGTCGCGCGCCGCGATCCAGCGCTTGCCCAACCCCTGCGTCACCTGCAGCGTGCCGTGGAAGACGATGTCGGTGATGGCGCGGATGCCGCGCGGCGAGAGATCCTCGCTGCGGCTGACGAAATTGCCGGCGGCATTGTTGATCAGGTCGGTCGCCGGGCGGCCGGCATCCCACATCGCGGCGACCGCGCGCTCGACCGCCTCCGGGTCCTTGATGTCGACCACCTGCCAGGTGACGCGCTCGCCGATCGCGCGCGCCGCGTCTTCCAGCACCGCGCCGCGGCGGCCCCAGAGCTCGATGTCGGCGCCCAGCCCGTGCAGCCGCTCGGCCATCATGCGCCCGAGCCCGCTGCCGCCGCCGGTGACCAGCACGCGGCGGCCGGCGAACAGCCCCTCCCGGAACATCGCTCCCTCCCGTTTCTTCTGCAGGCTATGGTGACCGCAAATGCGAGGGAAGGGGAGGGCCATGGCGGATCGCAAGGTGGTGCTGGTCACGGGCGGCGGGCGCGGCATCGGCGCGGCCTGCGTGGTGCTCGCCGCGCAGGCGGGCTGGGACGTCGCCTTCACCTATGCCGGCAATGCGGCGCGCGCGGCGGAGACCGAGGCGGCGGCCCGCAAGCACGGTGCACGGGTGCTCGCGCTGCGCGCCGATGTCGGCGATGCGCGCATGGTCGCCGCCAGCTTCGCCGCCGTCGATGCCGAGTTCGGCCGGCTCGACGGGCTGGTCAACAATGCCGGCATCACCGGGCCGAAGGCGACGCTCGCCGAAAGCACGGACGAGATCTGGGAGCGGGTGCTGCGGGTCAACGTCATCGGCGCCGTCGCCTGCTGCCGCGAGGCGCTGAAGCGCCTGCCGCAGGGCGGCGCCATCGTGAACGTTTCCTCGCGCGCGGCCGGCATCGGCGGCGGCGGCGAGTGGGTGCACTACGCCGCCAGCAAGGGTGCGATGGACACGCTGACCATCGGGCTGGCGAAGGAAGCCGCGGCACAGGGCGTGCGGGTGAACGCCGTCAGCCCCGGGCTGATCGACACCGAACTGCACGCCGCCGCCGGCATGCCGGACCGTGTCACGCGCATGGCGGGCGCGGTGCCGCTGGCGCGCGGCGGCACGCCGGAGGAGGTCGCCGAGGCGGTGGTCTGGCTGCTCTCGGACAGCGCGCGCTACGTGACGGGCGCCAACATCCACGTCAGCGGCGGGCGCTGACGGGGCGGCCGATTCGGCGCGTCGAGTGGCCGCCTCCGCTGATCGGGCGCTGAGCTACCGCACCAGCCCGAGCCCGCGGAAGGCCGCCGTCGCGGCCGGGTGCTGCGGCAGGGTCAGGCCGAGGCCGACATTGCGCTTGTCGAAGCGGGCGAGCGCCGGCGACATCCCGGCCAGCTCCTCGGCGTTTTCGGCCAGCGCGCGGGCGACCGCGGCGACGATCTCGGGCCTCACCTTCAGCGTGGTGACGAGGTCGGAACTCGCGCCGAAGCTCGGCACGTCGTCGGGCAGCCCATAGGCGGCGGCCGGGACGACGGCGCGGCGGTAATACGGGCTGCGCTCGAGCATGGCGTCGACCGCCGGCCCGGTCACCGGCACCAGCCTGGTGGCGCAGCGCCCGAGCAGCGCGCGCAGCCCGGGCGCGGGCTGGTAGCCGACCGCGGCCGAGGCGGCGATGCGCCCGTCGCAGAGCGGCCCGCCGACATCGCCGCGCAGCTCGACCCCGCGCACCGCCGCCGGCCCGGTCCAGGCGAGCGCCGCGGCGAGCTGCTTCCAGGTGGCATGGGTGCCGGAGCCCGGGCTGCCGGTATTGACGTCGCGGCCCTTGAGGCCGTCGAGCGTGGTGATGCCGCTGTCGGGCCCGGCCAGGATGGTGAAGACCTCGGTGTAGAGGCCGGCGATCGCGCGCAGGTCCGGCACCGGCCTGCCGGACCAGCCCTCGCGGCCCTGGGCGGCGGCGAATTGCACGTCGGACTGCACCAGCGCGAAGTCGAGCTCGCCGCGGGCGAGCATGGTCACGTTGTAGACCGAGCCGGGCGTGCTCTCGACCGAGCAGCGGATCCGCCGGTCCGCAAGCGCGCGGTCGAGCACCCGGCAGATCGCGCGGCCGACCGGGTAATAGGTGCCGTCGCGGGCGCCGGTGCCGATCGAGATCAGCGTGAGGTCATTGGCCCGCACTGCCGGCGCGGCGAGCAGCAGCAGCAGCAGCAGGGCCAGCAGCGCGCGCCGCATCACCGGTCGTCCCATTGCATGACCACCTCGTAGGCATTGACGAAGGGCTGCGGCGAGATCGCGTTCTCGCCGCGCAGCGGGCGGTCCTGGACGTACACGATGAAGACCATCAGCCCGAGGAAGAAGCAGATCAGCCCGCTGATCAGCAGGTGGAAGGTGAAGCGCGCATCGAGCAGCACGATGAAGATGATGTTGATCGCAGCACCGATCGCCACCGTGTACCAGAGAACGCCCGGAATCGAGGCCTCGACGCCGGTCAGCCGTTGCTCGCGCAGCCCGACCATATCGTTGAAGTCGCGCACGGTATTGGCATGCGCGAGCTGCAGCGAGGGCGTCGTCGGGGTGAAGTCGAACAGTCCCTGGCGGATGACCTGCAGGCGGTTCTCGCCGCCGCGCAGGATCTTGCCCTGCTGGTGCGCCGGCCAGTCCTTGTGGATGGTGTAGAGCGTGTAGTCGCGCAGCAGGTAGCGCAGCTCGCTGCCGGTCGGCTCGGGGTAGTTGGCGACGTTGCGGTAGATCGTGCCGACCAGCGCCGCCTCGCGCGAGACGTAGCCGCTGATCTCGTTGGCGTTGTTGTAGGCGGCGACCGACAGCAGGCCGAGCAGCAGGCCGTAGAATAGCGAGAAGCCGGCCGAGGCGAAGGCGACGATGTCGTTGACGTCCTTCTGCCGCCGCAGCCAGAGCCGGAAGATCGGGCGGATGAAGATCACCCCGAACCAGGCCACGCCGACGAAGGCCAGCGAGAAGTACAGCGCCGCCGTCTCGCTCGGCAGCGCGTCCAGGATGTTGGTCAGCCAGCTCGGCACCTGCGCCCAGTCCCCCTATCCGACGCGGCTCGACGGGCGGCGTTGGTACTTCCATAGTGTCTGCACGCGGTGACGATGGTCAATCCGGGGCGGGGGACGATGGCCGAGTTCGAGGTGATGGAACTGGAGGGCGTGCGCTTCGTGCGCGCGCGGCTGCGCGAGGAGACCATCCGGATCGAGGCCGGCGCGCTCGCCTGCTATCGCGGCAGCATCCGGCTGCACGCCGCCATCCCGTCGATCGCCACCGTCGTGAAGGCGTCGCTGTCCGAGGAGAATTCGGTCCGCCCGACGCTGACCGGCAGCGGTGACGTGGTGCTCGAAAGCTCGGTCGGCGGCTTCCACGTCTTCCAGGCGGGCGGCGAGGCCTGGATCCTCGAGCGCGGCGCCTACTGGGCTTCGGATGCCGGCGTCGCGGTCGGCGTCTACCGCGAGCGGGTGATGAACGCCTTCTGGGCCGGCGACGGGCTGGTCGACTATGCGACACGCATCGAAGGCGAGGGCCAGGTCGTGGTCACCACGCGCGGCCCGGCCGAGGAGTTGCTGCTCGGCCCCGGCGAGACCTTCGCCTGCGAGGCGCGCGGCGTGGTCATCGCGCGCACCGCCGGGATCCAGTACCGGATCCGCCGGCCCGAGCGCTCCTACCTCGGCTCCTGGCTGTCGGGCGAGCGGGCGCTGCGGGTCTATACCGGCCCCGGTCGGCTCGTCCTGGTGGAGACGCCCTATTGGGGCGCCTTCCTCATGGAGAAGCTCGGCGCGCGGCCGGAGGCGGCGAATGCGACGCGGCCGCCGGCCGAGGCGGCGGAGGTCAACAAGGCAAGCTAGGCCTCAGTCGCTCCCCGGCGGGATCACGTTGGTCTGCAGCCCATCGACCAGCACGTCGCGCATGGTCTCCACGCCGAGCCGGCGGATGTCGTCCCAGGCCTCGGGCGTGTGGAAGGCGATGTGCGGCGTGATCATCAGCCGCCCCGCCAGCCAGGGCTCGCGCGCGCGATAGGCCCGCAGCAGCGCGGGCTCGGGGTGCCTCGGCGGCTCTTCCGGGATGACGTCGAGCCCGGCGCCGGCAATGTGCCCGTCGCGCAAGGTCCGCTCGAGCGCGTCGATGTCGACGATCGGCCCGCGCGCGGTGTTCACGATGACCGCGTGCTTCGGCATGAGGCGAAGCTCGCGCTCGCCGATCATGCCGCGCGTCGTGCGGGTCAGCGGGCAATGGATCGACAGCACGTCGGATTGCGCCAGCAGCGCATCCAGGCTGCGCGCCCGCTCGATCCCGAGCGCGCGCTCCCAGCCATTGGGCTGGTTGGGGTCGAAGAACACCACGCGATAGCCGAAGGCCTTGGCGCGCAGCGCGGCGGCGCTGCCGATGCGCCCGAGCCCGACGATGCCGAAGGTCTGGGTTTGTTGCCGGCGATGCAGCACCGACTGCTTCACCGCCCAGGGGATCGGGTCAGGCCCGCGCATGCCATCGTGGTAGAGGATGAGCCCGCGCCGCAGCGACAGCGCCATCAGCACGGCGAATTCGGCGACCTCCATGGTGCCGTAGTCGGGCACGTTGCAGACCGCGATGCCGCGCGCGGCGCAGGCGGCGCGGTCGACGCGATCGTAGCCGACGCCCATGCGCACCACGACCTTCAGCTTCGGCATGCGGGCGATCTGCTCGGCCGGCACCGCCATGCGCAGCGTCATCAGCCCGTCGGCCTGCGCCATGAGGTCGTCAGGCACCTCGGCGAGGCTGGTCTTCGCCGGGCCCTGCAGGATGCGGACATCCGGGCCGAGGATCTGCCGTTCGAGATCGGTGTCGGGATAGAGCCCTTCCGGCTCGAGCACGGTCAGCACGCGGCGTTCCTCCCCTGGCGGTTGCCAGGGGAGGGTAGGGGCAGCGCCGCGGCTAGAACAGGGCGGAGGGCGCGACCGTGCTGCCCGAACCGCCCTTGACCTTCAGCGGCTGGACCATCAGCGCAAACTCGCTCTGCCGCTGCTGCGCCAGCTGATCGAGCTTCATATTCTCGAGCAGGTGGACGCCGTTGATCACGAGCGCGATCTGGTGCACCGGCAGGGACGCCTCCGGCATGGTCTTGGACGGTGCGCATTCCACCGGCCAATTGTCGGCCCCCATCAGGATCGGGTTGCGGGCGATGACGTATTCCGCCGCCGCCACGCCAATGCCCGGGCAGGACCGCACGTAGCGCGCATTCTCCCGGCCCCAGAGCGTGCCCCAGCCGGTGTGGAAGATGACCGCGTCACCCTCCTCGATGCGGATGTTCTGCCGCGCCTGGGCCTGCTCGAGGTCGGCAACGGTGATTTCGTAGTCGTCACCCAGGACGGGCACGCCCTTCAGCGCGGCGATGTCGAGCAGGATCCCGCGGGTGAAGATGGTGCCCACCGTATCGACGCCCATCTCGGTGAAGCCGCCGCGCGACATGATCGAGGGCACCTTGACGCAGTTGTAGGTCTCGTCGCCGATGGTCTGGTGCGGGAACATGTCGAGCTGGGTGCCGACCTGGCCGATCTCGGTGAGCACCATCTCCTCGTTCGAGCCGCGCCGGTTGGCCTGCGGGTTCATGAAGGTCTGCTTCAGGTGCACGTCGAAGCGACGCGTCCCGAAGAACGGCATCTCCTGCGACAGGGTCTGGCCGAGCTCGATGACCGTGCCGGTGCGGATCAGCGACGCCGCACGCTTCGCACGCTCCGGCGTCATCAGGTTCATGCTGCCGCGTCGGTCCGCCGCACCCCAGCGCGAGGGGCAGCGTTGCGCCGAGGCGGGCGGCGACCAGCCGCCCTGCGCCTGCACCGGCGTGGCCGTCAGGCCGAGATGCGCGGCCCCGCACAGGCAGCCCAAGGCGCCGAACAGGCCGCGCCGCGACATTGCCTTCATGGCGTTATCCTCTCGTTGTTATGGTCTAGCGTGGCGACCAGCGTCGCCCGGCGATGCTGCCACGGGCTGAGCAACGGCGTCCATCGGGGCAGCGTCAGCGCAACTGCACGCCGCAGATGCCTGATCACCGGCGCGGCGGGCGGCATCGGCGCCGCTGCCTGCTCGCCGGGCCCGAGGCCGGGGGCGAAGTGCACAACCGGAAGCACCGCGCCGGCCGGGGTAAGCCGCGGCTCAGTGGGGCCGGAGGCCCATCTCGGCGGCCGCCTCGGCGATCAGCCGCGCATCCGCCGCCAGCCGCGCCGCCATCGCCGCCGCGCCGCGTTCCGCCGGCGGCACCGGCTGTGTCCCGAGCGTCGCGAGGCGATCGAGGAAGCGTGGCGTCGCCAGCAGCGCCTGGAGCGCCTGCTCGATCGGCGCGATGACGTCCGCCGGCGTGTCGGGCGGCGCCGCCAGCCCATACCACTGCATCAGCCGGCTGCCCTGCTCCGGCTGTCCGGTCACCTCCGACAGCAGCGGTACCGTCGACAGCACGGCCAGCCGCGCGGCGCCGCTGACGAGCAGCGGCTTCGCCTTGCCCTCGCGGATCGCCAGCAGCGCGGCATTCGTGGCCTCGCAGGTCAGATCGAGGCTCTCGCTTCCGAGCAGGTCGAGCGCCGGGGCGGAGCCGCGGAAGCCGACCGGACGCAGCGCGATGCCGAGGCCGTGCTGCAGGACCAGCATGCATTGCTGGGCGCTGCTGCCCTGCCCGGCATGGCCGATCCGCAGCCGCTGGCCGGTCTCGCGCAGCCAGCTTGCGAGCGCCGCTGGCTCGGTCGGTGCCGGCAGCCCGGGGCGCGCGAGCAGGATGAGGGGCTCCACCCCCACCAGCCCGATTGGGGTGAAGGCGCGATCCGGGTCGTAGGGCAGCGCGGCGTGGAAGCGCCGTTGCGCCGGCAGGTAGCCGGCAGCAAGGAGAAGTGTCGTGCCATCCGGCGGTGCCTTCGCCACCCGGGCCGCGCCGAGGCTGCCGCCACCGCCGCCGATGTTCTCGACCGTCACCCGCTGCCGGAGCGCCTCCGACAGGGCATCTGCGACCAGGCGTCCGGCAAGGTCGACGGAGCCGCCGGCGACGAAGGGCACCACGATGGTCCTGGCCTGCTCCGACGCCGACGCGACGCAGGCAACAGGTCCGAGCAACAACACCAGCAGGGCGAGCAGCGAGCGCATCGAGGGCCAAATCGCGTCGATGCCAGCATGGCACGCCGGATCGCCGCTGCGGTCCAGTGACAAAACCGGGTCAGCCGTCGCATGCTCGACCCGACCCGGGGACCGAGCATGGCCGTACGACGCAGATACCTGATCACCGGCGCGGCGAGCGGCATCGGCGCCGCTGCTTGCCGCCTGCTTGCCGGGCCCGAGGCCGAGATCGTCGTCAGCACGCGCAAGAACCGCGACGGCGCCGAGCGGGTGGCGGGCGAGGTCCGCGCCAAGGGCGGCGTCGCGCATGTGCTGCTCGGCGATCTCGCGCAGCCGGCGGCGCCCGCGCTGCTGGTCGAGCAGGCGGCGGGCGCGATGGGCGGGCTCGACGTGCTGGTCTCGAATGCCGGCTTCGCCGACCGCACGCCGCTGGCGACGCTGACCGATGCCGCCTTCGCGCACAGCCATGATTCGATCGCCTTCGCGCTGCTGCGCCTCGCCCGCGCCGCGCAGCCGCATCTGCTGGCGGGGACCGAGCCGCGGCTGATCGCGGTCTCCTCCTTCGTGGCCCATGTCTACCGGCTGGAGCATCCGGTCTTCCCGGCCTCGGCGGCGGCCAAGGCGGCGCTCGAGGCGCTGGTCAAGGCGCTCGCGCTGGAATGGGCGCCGGCGATCCCGGTGAATGCGGTCGCCCCCGGCTTCACGCGCAAGGACCCGGGCGCCCATGCCGCGCTCGACCCCAAGGCCTTCGAGGAGCGGCTGGCGCGCATCCCGATGCGCCGACTCGGCCTGCCCGACGAGGTGGCGGGCGCTATCGCCTGGCTCGCCTCGCCGCTTGCGGCCTATGTCACGGGCCAGGTGATCCACGTGGATGGCGGCATCACGGCCTGACGCTCAGGCGAAGAGCACGCCGTCGGCCACCTGCGGCAGAGTCTGCACCACGTGCTCGAAGCACTCGCTGAAGGCGAGCAGCAGGCCACTGCGGTCGATCGTCCCGCTCTCGAGCTGGCCGCGCCAGAATGCGAGGCCGCCCTGATCGGGCGCGCGCCCGAGCGCGTTGCGGTAGAGCAGGTCGACGTAGCCGGCATCGTCGGGCGCGGCATAGCGCTGCTGGAACTCGGCGCTCTGCGGAAACATCGCTGCGAGCTGCGTGAGCGGCATCCCGGCCTCGACCTCCGCCACCCAATGCGCCCAGCCCGCCATGTCGGGCAGCCGGCCGAAGGCGGCGGAATAGAGCCGCGCGACCGCCGCGCCGGTCTCGTCGTAGTCGAACAGCCCGTCCGCCCAGAGCGTGGCGGTGCGCGCGTAGTTCTCGGCGCTTTCGGAAAAGCGCTCCAGCAGATCGGCGCGCGTCGACCCGGCTTGCATGGCGGCCGACCAGTCGGCGAGCCCGCCGGCATCCGGGTCGCGTCCCAGCGTGTTGCGATAGAGCAGGGTGACGTAGCTCACCGCGTCGATGGCGGGGTTGCGTGCCTGGAACTCGGCGCAGCCGACGAAGGCCTGGGCGAGCTCGGCCAGCGGATGGCCGGCGCGCAGCGCCTCGGTCCAGCCGTGCAGGCCGAGCGGGTCGGCGGAGCGCCCGAGCGCGCTCAGGTACAGCCGCTCGACCTGGAAGATCCGGTCGCCGGGGTCGAAGACCAGCCGGCCATCGGCGAATTCCAGCACCTCGACGCCCATGAAATGCACCGGCGCCCCGTCGGGCCCGGCCGCTGCGCCATAGAGCGAGCGCGCGCTGTAGGTAACGCCGGTCGAGGACAGGAGCCCGGTATCCGTGCCGCCATCGTGCAGCGCGAGCGCGTAGCCCGCGCGCGGGCCGGGCAGCGCGAGGCTGTCGATCCGGCCGTCGCCGCCCGGCGGCGGCGTGACCGTGATGTCGAGTGTGAAGGCGGCGGATTGCCGCCCGTCGGAGACCGTGACGATCAGCGGCAGGTCGGGGATGTCGTCGAGGCCGAGGCTGATACCGGACTGCAGCCGCAGCGTGTCGCCCACCACCTCGAAGCGCCAGGCATCGGCGTCGCCGAAGCTGAAGAGGTAGGGGCCGGTGGAATCCAGGTCGGTCACCAGCAGCCGGCCGATGACGGCGCCGGGATCGCCGGCGGCCACGCTCCCGCCGCTCAGGAAGGCCAGCGCCTCGGGCGGCGTGTCGTCCAGGTTCAGGACGGTGATCGGGTAGCTGGCCGCGTCCGCCAGCAGGCTGCCGTCGTTGAAGCGGAAGCCGAGTGCCAGCGTGACCTGCGGCGGCAGGCCGGCGGCGGCGAAGGCCTCGAAGTCGAGCGGGGCGGCGGGCGAGAGCGCGACGGTACCGGCGGCGCGGTCCAGCCGCACGGCGAAGTCGTGCGCATCCGGGCCGAGCGTGACGACCTCGACCAGGCCCGCGAGGTCGCCGACCAGGGCGAGGCTCGCCACCCAATCGGCCGGCCCGGCATTCTCGACGATGCTGCCGGGCACCGTCCCTGCGGTGGCGAGACGCGGCATGACTCCCCTTTTGGGTGCACTCGCCCTGACTTCGCCACGAAAGGATTAAGCGATGGTGAAGAGCCGCAGCGCCATGGCCGCCAGCACCACGGCGTTGAGCGCGAAGATCCCGCCCGCTACGCGCCGCAGCAGCGGCCCCTGCCGCCGCCCGAACAGCCGCCCGAGCAGTGCGACGCCGGTCAGCGCCGGGATGGTGCCGAGCACGAAGGCGACCATGGCAAGCCCGCCGGCGAGCGCGCTGCCCGAGGCCGCGGCGGCCGCTAGGGCGGCATAGAGCAGGCCGCAGGGCAGCGCCGAGAGCATGAGCCCGAGCAGCACGCCGCGCCCGCCCCCGGGCGCCGCGAGCAACCCGCCGAGGTGGCGCTCGAGCGCCGCGGGCAGCCGCGGCGCCGGCAGCGCCGGCAGCCAGCCGGCCAGCCGCGGCAGCGCCTGCGCGGCCATCAGCAGGGCGGCGGCGAGCAGCAGCAGCCCGAGCCCCCAGCGCAGCCCGGTGCCGAGGGTGAACAGCCCGGCCGTCAGCCCCGCCAGCGCGCCGAGCAGCCCGTAGCCGAGCATCCGCCCGGCCTGATACGGGACAAGCGCCGCCCCCGCGAGCCGCTGCAGCATGCCGCCACCGGCGCCCGTGCCGATCGCGGCCTGGGCCAGCACGAAGGGCGCGCACATGGTCGAGCAATGTGCCGCGCCGCCGGCCAGCCCCGCGAGGAACATCGCCGAGAGCAGCGCCGGCAGGCTGCCGGGGCCGAGCGCGGCCAGGTCGTGCAGGCAGTCCGCGAGCATCGCGGCCCTATAGCATCGCGGAGGTGGCGGGGCGCCCCAGGGCGTGGTCCAATGGCTCCGCCGGGACTGGGAGGAACCATATGATCCGCACGCTCTCGCTCGGCCTGGCGCTGGGCCTTGCCGCTTTGGCCCCGGCCGCGGCGCAGCCAGCCTCGCCGCAGATGGGCTTCTTCGTCACCAGCGTGAACCCCGGCAAGGGCGGCGACCTCGGCGGTCTCGCCGGCGCCGATGCCTATTGCCAGAGCCTCGCCGCCGCGGCCGGCGTCGGCAACCGGACCTGGCGGGCCTATCTCAGCGCCACCGGGGTGAATGCGCGCGACCGCATCGGCCGCGGGCCCTGGCGGAACTACCGGGGCGAGGTAATCGCCCGCGACGTGGCCGACCTGCATGGCGAGGCGGCGGGGCTGACCAAGCAGACCGCGCTGACCGATAAGGGCGCGGTGGTGAATGGCCGCGGCGATACGCCGAACGACCACGACGTGCTGACCGGGACGCAGGCCGACGGCACCGCCTTCCCGGCCGGCGGCGACGACCGCACCTGCCGGAACTGGACCAGCGGCGGCGAGGGCTCGGCCATGGTCGGGCATTCCGACCGGATCGGGCTGCGCGACGATGCCGCCTCGAAATCCTGGAACGCCTCGCATGCGTCGCGCGGCTGCGACCTGCCGGCGCTGCGCACCACGGGCGGCGCCGGATTGTTCTACTGCTTCGCGGCTGACTGATCGCGTGCGCCGCCCTATCTAGGGCGGATGGACGCACCGCTTGCCGTGACGATGGGGGAGCCGGCCGGGATCGGCGGCGAGATCGCGCAGGGCGCCTGGCGTGCGCTGCGCGAGACCGGCCCCGCCTTTCTCCTGATCGACGACGCCGACCGGCTGGGCCCGGCCGTGCCGATCGCGCGCATCGCCACGCCCGAGGAGGCCGCGGCGGTTTTCCCGCGCGCGCTGCCGGTGCTGCATCGGCCGCTGGTGGCGCCGGTCGTGCCGGGCCGGCTCGACCCGCGCAATGCGCCGGCGGTGATCGCCGCGATCGACGAGGCGGTGGCGCTGGCCAAGTCCGGGCAGGTCGCCGGCGTGGTGACCAACCCGATCCAGAAATCCGCGCTCTATGCGGCGGGGTTCCGGCATCCCGGCCATACCGAATACCTCGCCGAGATCGCCGGCACGGGCGTGCCGCCGGTGATGCTGCTCGCCTGCCCCGAGCTCCGCGTGGTGCCGGTGACGATCCATGAGCCGCTGAAGACGGCGATCGCGCGGTTGACGCCCGCGCTCATCATCGAATGCGCGAGGCTGACCGCCGCCGGCCTGCGGCGCGACTTCGGCATCGCTTCGCCGCGGCTGGCCATCGCCGGGCTCAACCCGCATGCCGGCGAGGACGGCACGCTCGGCACCGAGGACCGCGACATCGTCGCCCCCGCCATCGCCGCGCTGCGCGCCGAAGGCATCGATGCGCGCGGGCCGGTGCCGCCGGATACGCTCTTCACCGCCAAGGCGCGCCAGGGCTACGACGTGGCGCTCGGGCTCTACCACGACCAGGCGCTGATCCCGATCAAGACGCTCGACATGGCGGGCGGGGTGAACGTGACGCTGGGGCTTACGATCGTGCGGACCAGCCCGGACCACGGCACCGCGCTCGACATCGCAGGCAACGGCGTCGCCGATCCGGCGAGCCTGATCGCCGCCATCCGCCTCGCCGCCGAGATCGCGGCGCATCGAAGGAAGACCGTGACATGACCCCGATGCGGCTCTCGGTGAACATCGACCACGTGGCGACCCTGCGGAACGCCCGCGGCGGGACCTTCCCCGACCCGGTCGAGGCGGCGCGCGTCGCCATGGCCGCGGGCGCCGACGGCATCACCATGCATCTGCGCGAGGACCGCCGGCATGTCCGCGACGTCGATCTCGAGCGGGTGGCGAAGGAGATCGCGTGCCGCCTGAACTTCGAAATGGCCGCGACCGAGGAAATGGTCGCGCTCGCCGAGCGCCTCCGCCCGCCCGCCTGCTGCATCGTGCCGGAGAAGCGCCAGGAACTGACCACCGAAGGCGGGCTCGACGTGCTGCGCGCCGACCGGTTCCTCGCCGAGGCGGTGCGGCGCCTCGCCGCCATCGGCACCGAGGTCTCGATCTTCATCGAGGCCGATGCCCGGCAGATCGCGGCGGCGGCCAGGCTCGGCGCGCAGGCGATCGAGTTGCACACCGGCGCCTATGCCGATGCGCCGGCCGCCGAGCGTCCCGCGCATGTGACACGGCTGAAGGCCGGCGCCGCAGCCGCGGTGGCGCTCGGCCTGCACGTGCATGCGGGCCATGGCCTGACCTATGAAACGGTGGGTGCGATCGCGGCCATGCCGGAGGTGGTCGAGGTCAGCATCGGCCACTTCCTGATTTCGCAGAGCGTCTTCGAGGGCCTGCCCGCCGTGGTGCGGCGGTTCAAGGCGCTGATCGACGCGGAAAGAGGTTAGGGCTCCCTCGCCGCCTCGAGCATAACGGTCGACAGCAGCGTATAGGCCGCGGTCCAGGCCTCCTTCACCTCCGGCGTGAACCCCTCGCCGAGGCCCTGCTCCAGCGTCCAGAGCAGCGCGGCGCCGACCGTGCCGTATTGCGAAGCCGTGACGCCATAGCCGACATGCCGGCGCGCCAGCGCCTGCGCGGCGGGGATCACCGTCTCGGGCTTCCGGAGACCGTTCACCACCACGGCGAGGGTCGCCATCAGCTTCTCGCCCTGCGCGCCCATGTCGGCGCTGGCGAACAGCGGCTTCGTGCTCGGGTCGGTCTCGAACAGCCGGTTGTAGAAGAGGTCGGCGGCGGCGGCCTTGATCGGCACGACATTGGCGAAGCTGTCCTGCACGAGGGCGACCTGGGCGGGAGTCATGGCGGTCCTCCAAGCGAAGCGCTCACAGTGAACCATTCCGAGACGCCAAGGTGCAATCGTCCTGCACGTCTCCATCCCCTGGCGCTGGCCGCGTCCCTCCGGCAAACTCCGCCGCGCACCCCGGAGCTCCGCCATGACCCGTCGCCTCGAATTCGGCTGGTACCTGCCGAGCAACGGCGACACCACCTGCTATGGCGAGCCGGACTGCGTCGCACCGGGCACCGCGATGTTCGATCGCGTGGTGGCGGCGGCCGAGGAAGCGGGCTTCGAATACATGCTGGTCCCCGTCGCCGTGCCCTGCTGGGAGGCCTGGATCACCACGGCCTTCCTCGCGGGACGCCATTCGCGCATCCGCATGCTGGTCGCCGCGCGCCCGGGCTACATCAACCCGGTCATGCTCGCGCGCATGATCACCGCCTATGACCAGCTGACCGGCGGACGCATCGCGGTGAACCTGATCGCCGGCCAGAGCGAGCTCGAGAATGCCGCCGACGGTATCCGCATCGCGAAGGAAGATCGCTACGCGCTGATGGAGGAGGAAGTCGGCATCCTCAAGCGGCTCTGGACCGACGAGGAACCGCTGCACCACGAGGGCCGCTTCCACACGCTGCAGGGCGCGCGCGTGCTGCCGCGCCCGTTCCAGCGG
>Ga0114976_10000119_pt1 | contig 42999 bp, 43 predicted proteins | sample S_130805_EF_Meta_FD_87319 | JGI IMG/M metagenome (GOLD analysis project Ga0114976, IMG submission 87319) | Freshwater microbial communities from Lake Simoncouche, Canada to study carbon cycling - S_130805_EF_MetaG | ecosystem: Environmental > Aquatic > Freshwater > Lake | place: Lake... | reverse complement strand
GCGCGGCATCCTCGAACCCTATGGCCTCGCGGAGCTGGAGGCCGAGCGGCAGACCCTGGCCCGCCTCGGCCTCTGAGCCGCGGTGCTGGTCGTCGCCGATACCGGGCCGCCGCACTACCTGTTGCTGATCGACGCCATCGACCTGCTGCCGCGACTCTTCGGCGCCGTCACCCTGCCCATGCCCGTGCTCGCCGAACTGTGCCATCCCGCCGCGCCGCCCGCCGTGCGGGCCTGGGCCGCGGTACCGCCGCCCTGGGTGGCGGTGGTCGCAGCGTCGGACTTGCCGGAGGCCGCGCGGCTCCGCCTGGGCCCCGGCGAGGCGGCCGCCATCGCCCTGGCGCAGGCCCAGGGCGCGACCCTGCTGCTGATGGATGACCGTGCCGGCGTGGCCGCAGCCCGCGCCCGGGGCCTCGCCGTGGTCGGTACGCTCGGCCTGCTGGACTTTGCCGCTCGGCGTGGCCTGCTCGACCTGGCAGCGGCCCTGGCCCGGCTGCAGGCGACGAATTTCCGGGTGCGGCCGGAGGTGGTCGAAGCGCTGCTGGCGCAGCATCGCACCGGCCAGGCTGGTTAGGGCAGATCTCCGAGCAAAGGGATCACTGGGAGGCGAAGCCCTGCTCGTCCGTCGACAGGCTGGAGCGGCGTGCCGAACCGGGGGCCGGCCTGCCGCGACGCCCGCTTCGCCCGCCAGGGCAGCGGTAGCGGCGGCCGGGCGACCCTCCAAGGCCGCCCGGCCGCGGTGGTTCAGCCGCGCCGGCGCACCAGGCCGAGGCCGAGTAGGCCGGCACCGAGCAGGCCGGCGGTCAGGGGCTCGGGGATGCCGACCGATGGCTGGGTCGTCGAGGTCGGGGTGATGACCGCCATCAGGGCGACGAAGCAGGATCCGCAAGCCGTCCCGCCCGACTGGCTGTCGGTCGGCCAGATGTACTTCGCCGCGGAGAATGCCGTGGGCCAGGTGAAACCGGCAAAGAGGCCCCAGGAGTTGTTCATCTCCGATACCGTGCCGGTCGGCTCCGCCCAGTTCGCAAGGCCGGCGATGCCGCGCCCTTTCCAATTCGTCAGGTCGCTCACCAGGGTCTGGGTGCCGTTGGCGAACTGGAAGCCGGTATCCGACAGGGTGAAGCCGCCGAGGAACATGCCGGGCGCGGTATCGTCACGGGCGATCACCTGGAGGTAGTTGGTGACGCCGGGGGTCAGGCTTGCGGCGGTGAGGGTCTTCTGGGTGCCCCAGAAGGTCGCGAGCCCGTTGTCGCCGACCTGGGTGCCGAGGGTGCCGGGCGCGGTGCCGAGGTAGATCGCCACGCCGTCATCCGCGGTGAAGATGCCGCTGAAGGTCGTGGCGCTGGCGCCCGAGGCCAGCCCGGCCAGGGCCGTGACGACAATGAAAAAATTGCGCATTTCGAGAATTTTGTTCGTTGCGTTACGAACGATACCGGCCGTTTTGCCCTGCTGGCAATCCTGCCGATGCGTTGCGATGTCCAGGATCTCTCACGTCTCACAGAGTTGTGATGACCTTGTCTTCCAGGTACATACTGGGCCGGTGCCTTGGCCTCGCGTCTACTGGGAGCCATCATTGCTTGTTTGATGAATTAGTGTGAGGAGGCGACCTCCGCTTCGGCGGGTCGCAACCGTGACCCTCGGACCAAGGCCGAGCGTCCTGCGAGCGCCCGCGGCAGAGGCGGACCGTGACGGGTCGAGCGGGCCGGCTCGGGGGGGTTAACCTTTCCGCAACTCTTCACCCCTAGTCTGTTCCCGCGGGTGCCCTCCGGTCCCGCCGCTCCTTGAAGCCGTGAATCCGTCGTCGTCGCTCCCGCAAGGGGCCACCCCGCCGCATCCGCACGGGATCGAAATTCCCGCCGGAATCCAGCCTAAAGCCTTAAATTTCTAAATCAAAACGAGCAGCAAACCCGCCCAGGGTCTTGGTTTCCGCCGATTTGCACCGGTTCGGAATCCACGAAATTTAGGGAACTAAATTCCGGCACCCGAGCCTCGAGGTTTGTCCGAAAACGCCCCGCCGGCCCCGGCCAAGTATGTCCGAAAACGCATCCGCACCGGGTTTGTCCGAAACCGCCATCCCGGCGCCCACCCTTGCACCCCGGCCGCGTCCCGCCGAAAACCTCGCCATGCCCAGCACCACCCGCCGCGCCCTGCTCGCCGCCACCCTCGCCACCCCGGCGCTCGCCGCCCCCGACCGCCCGGTCCGCCTGGTCCTCGGCTTCCCGTCCGGCACCGGCCCCGACCTGGTCGCCCGCCAGCTCGCCGAGGCGCTCCGCGCCGAATGGCCGCAGGGCGTCGCGGTCGACAACAAGCCCGGCGCCGCCGGCCAGCTCGCCGCGCAGGAGGTCGCGCGCGCCGCCCCCGATGGCCTCACCCTGCTGCTCGGCGAGGTCGGCCAGCTCGCCATGGCGCCCAGCACCTATGCCCGGCTGCCCTACGACCCGGCGCGCGACTTCGCGCCGATCGCCGAGCTCGCCGCCATCGACTTCGCCTTCGTCGTGCCGGCCGAGCTGCCGGTCGCGTCGCTCGCCGACTACGTCGCCTGGGCCAGGGCCCGGCCGCAGACCGACCTCGCCACCTTCGGCGCCGGCACCCCTGGCCATTTCGGCGCCAGCCTGCTCGCCGCCGGCGCCGGCTTCCGGGCCGAGCCGATCCATTTCCGCTCGACCGCCGAGGCCATGACCGCGGTGCTGAACGGCCAGGTCCAGGGCATGTTCGGCACCGTCGCCCTGGTGGCGCCGCAGGTCCAGGCCGGCAAGCTCAAGGCGCTGGCCGTCACCGGCACGAGCCGCGCCGCGCTGCTGCCCGCCGTGCCGACCGTCGCCGAGGCCGGCCGCCCCGACCTCGCCTTCGCCGCCTGGTTCGGCGTGGTCGCCCCGGCCGCGACGCCCGCCGCCACCCAGGCCGTGCTCGAGGCCGGTATCCTCAAGGCCATGGCCAGCCCCGCATTGGTCGCCCGCCTGCAGGAGACCGGCTTCCGCGTCGCCCCGCAGGGCCGCGAGGGCTTTGCCCGGCTGATCCGCGAGGAGACCGCGCGCTGGGCCGGTATCGTCCAGCGCACCGGCTTCCGCGCCATCGAATAGCGCCTCAGACTGCGAAGACGCGGATCCGCACCGCGCTCGGCTGGCGCTCGCCGAAGCCCAGGAAGACCTGGCGCATCAGCCAGGCATGCTGCGGCGCCGCCGTCTCGAAGACCGGCGCCGTGCGGAAATAGACCCGCTCCGGCGGCACCGGCTCGCCGCGCAGCAGCCTCGCCATGTCCTCCGGCGCCGCGGTGCGCAGGCCGCGATTGACCACGTAGACCAGCGCGCCGTCCTCGAGCGAGAGCGTGTAGCGCGCCTCGATCTCGGCGACGCCATCGCCGCGGATCAGCTGGACATCCGCCCCGCCCGGCAGGATGACGCCGCTGAGCCGCGGCCCCGAGACGATGCCGCCGGTGATCGGGATGATCCGCCGCTCGCCGGTCGGGCCCGCGCCCACGAACTGTGGCGGTCCCACCGCGACATCGACCTGCCCGACATACTCCGCCTCGATCGCCATCCCCGTCTCCTTTCCGGCTTGCCCGCGGGCGCGGCCGGCGCGACGCTGCCGCCACCCTGCGCCGAGGAGACTGCCATGGCCAACCGCGTCGTGAGCCGCGAGGAGATGCTCTCCCGCACCGCCATCTTCAAAGACCTCAAGGGCAGCAGCCGCCCGCTGGTCGATGCCGTGCTGCCGCAATACCAGCGCGAGATCTACCAGATCATCGGCAGCGGCGTGACCGAGGACCCCGAGATGCAGGTCCCGATCACCGCGGTCGAAGGTTTTCATCTGTCGATCATCAAGGCCGGCCCCGGCAAGGGCACCGGGCTGCACAACCACAAGACGGTGGAAGTGTTCATGCCGCTGACCGGCAGCTGGGCCGTGATCTGGGGCGATCAGGGCGAGAACGAGCTCGCCATCGGCCAGTACGACGTGGTCTCGGTCCCCGTGGGCGTCATGCGGGGCTTCCGCAACGACAGCGACCACGAGGCGCTGCTGCTGGCGATCGTCGGCGGCACCGACCCCGGCCGCGTCGACTGGGCGCAGGACGTGCGCGAGGCCGTGCGCGCGAAGGGCTTCGACCTCGGCGCCGATGGCAAGATCATCGAGCTGACGCGGTGACGCCCTTCGCCACCGCGGTCGAGATCGCCGCGGCCGTCGCGGGCAAGCGCGCCTCGCCGGTCGCGGTGGTCGAGGCCGCGCTCGCCCGCCTCGCCGCGGTCGAGCCGCTGATCAACGCCTTCGCCGAGCGCATGGAGGACCAGGCGATGGCCGCCGCGCGCGCTGCCGAGGCCGCAGTCATGCGCGGCGATCCGCTCGGCCCGCTGCACGGCGTGCCGGTGACGATCAAGGACAACGTCGCCATGACCGGGCACCGGCTCGGCAATGGCTCGCGCACGGGGACGGCGATCGCCACCGGCGATGCGGTCACCGTGCAGCGGCTGAAGGCAGCCGGCGCCATCATCATCGGCCGGACCAACCTGCCGGAGTTCGCCCACCGCGTGCTGACCGACAACCCGGTGCATGGCATCACGCGCAACCCCTGGAATCCCGCGCATACGCCGGGCGGCTCGACGGGCGGCGGCAGCGCGGCGCTGGCTGCGGGCGTGGCGCCGCTGGCACTCGGCACCGATGGCGGTGGCTCGATCCGCTGCCCGGCCTCCTGTGTCGGGGCGGTGGGGCTGAAGCCGACGCTCGGCGCGGTGCCCTTCGAGGCCTTTCCGGACGCCTTCGGCAGTTACGCCTTCACCGGCCCGATCACGCGGACCGCGGCCGATGCGGCGCTGATGTTCGGCGTGCTCGCCGGGCCGAGCCCGCTCGATCCCTGGTCGCTCGGGCGCGCGACACCGAGCGGTGTCGTGCGCGCCGAGGGCGCGGCCAAGTCCTGGCGCATCGGCTGGCTGGCGCAGCCCGGCGGCTACCCGCTCGATGGCGAGGTGCGCGCCGCCTGCGAGGCGGCGCTGCAGGCGCTGGAAGGCGAGGGGGCCATCGTGTCACCGCTCGCCGCGCCCTGCCTGAACGGGGTCTGGGAAATCTACAGCGTGCTCGCGACCGCGGGCCATGCCGGGCGCTTCGGCGGGCTCGAGGAGAGCGCCTTCGAGGCACTGACGCCGGCCTTCCGCCGCTCCATCGCGCTCGGCCGCAGCTGGTCGGCGGCGCAGCTGATCACGGCGCAGGACCGCCGCGGCGCGCTGCATCGCGCGGTGCAGGCGCTGTTCCGCGACGTGGATGTCATCGCCACACCCACCGCCATGGCGCCACCGCCGCCGGTCGAGACCGATGGCGGCATCGATACCGGCTGGTACGCCGCCTGGGCCGCGCCCCTCTACCTCTTCAACATGGCGGCGAACCCGGCGCTCTCGGCGCCCGCGGGCTTCACTGCTGGCGGGCTGCCGATCGGGCTGCAGCTGGTCGCACCCTTCGATGGCGAGCAGCGGCTGCTCGACCTCGCGGCGCTGCTGGAGGGCAAGCTGGGGCTGCTGGATCGCCGGCCGCCCTTGTAGCCCGGCTCAGCCGCGCAGCATCTCGTCCACGATGCGGGCGACATGCAGCGCGGTGGTGTCGATCATGGGCAGGCCAGCATAGCGCGGCTCGGGCAGGATCAAGGGCAGCTCGGTGCCGCCCAGGACCAGCCCGGTGATGCCCTCGCGCTCGCGCATCGCCTCGATGGTCGTGATCAGCCGCGCCCGGGTCTCGTCGCGGAACACGCCATGCACCAGCTCGCCCATATAGGCGTCGTGGATGAAATACTGCTCCGCGGGTGCGGGCGTGACGAGCGCGATGCCGGTCGGCGCGAAGACCTCCTGGTAGAAGCCGCCCTGCATGGTGAAGCGGGTGCCGATCAGCCCGATGCGCGAGAGGCCTGCCGCATGCGCGGCGCGGCAGGCGGTGGCGACGATGCTGATCAGCGGGATCGGCGATTGCCGCTGCAGCGCGTCGAACACCACATGCGGCGTGTTGGAGGCGAGTGCGGCGAACTCCGCCCCGGCGCGATGCAGCTTCTGCACCTCCTCGGCGAGGAAGGCGGTCACCTCCTCCAGCCGGCCGGCGCCGATCAGGCCGAGCATGCGGGTCATGTCGATGCTGTTGATGATAAGCGGCGGGTAGCTGCCATCGGGTTGCCGTGCCCGCCAGGCCTCGACGATCCGGCGGTAGTACTGGATCGTCGATTCCGGCGCGATGCCGCCGATCAGGCCGGCGGTGCGCATGGGCGCTACCGCTTCTCGATGTTCCAGTACGCGATGAAGTAGGCGTCCAGCACGCCCTGCACGTTGCGCCGGAACCCGCTGGTCACGTCGAACTGGCCGGTCGGGATATAGGGCAGGAACTCCCACATCCGCTTGTGGAAGGCCTCGTAGGCGGCCTTGCGCGCGGCGTCGTCGGGCGCCGCCAGGAAGGCCTGGCGCAGCTTCTCGCCCTCCTCGTCGCAGGGGAAGCCAGCCCAGCTCGAGGCCGGGCAGGAGACGTCCAGCGAGAGGTTGGTCATCGGGTGGAACCAGAACACGCCGGCGGCGAAATAGGGGAAGATGTGGTAGCCGCCCTGGCCGATCGGCCGGTCGCGCGCCTGGATGCGCGGGAACATCGCCGAGAAGTCCATCATCTCGACATCGACGTTGACGCCGATCTGCTTCAGCCGTTGCTCGAGCATCAGCGCCATCTGGCCGATCGCCGGCAGCTGCGGCGTGGCGACCATCACCAGCTTCTCGCCCTTGTAGCCGGCATCGATCATCAGCTGCCGGGCGCGGGCGAGGTCGGTGCGCCGATAGGGGTCGCTCCCCGCCTCGGTCGAGAGCGGGCCGTCGCAGATGGTGAAAGAGTAGCAGATCTTGGTCGGCACCTTGTCGCCGGCGATCGCGTCCAGCATCTCGCGCTGGTCGAGTGCCAGGGCCAGCGCCTGGCGGGCGCGGATGTCGTTGAAGGGCGGGATCAGGAAATTCGTGCGCACGAAGCTCTGCGAGGGCAGCGCGGCCAGCCGCCGCACCGTGACGCCGCGCTGCTGCAGGAAGGGTGCCAGGTCGGGCGTCACCTGCTCCCACAGGTCGGCCTCGTTGTTGACGATCGCATTGGCCGCCGTCGTCGCATCCGGCATCACCGTCCACTCGACGCGGTCGACCTTGACGATGCGGGCGCCGGCGAGCCCATCGGTCGGCTCGCGGCGGGGGACGTAGTCGCGGAACTTCTCGAACACGGCCTTGTGGCCGGAGACGCGCTCACTGGCGACGTAGCGGAAGGGCCCGCTGCCGATCGGGTTCGGCAGCGGCTGGCCGATCGGGCGCTTCGCATCGGCCTCCGGCAGGATGCCGGCGATCGGCGCGCCGGGGCCCGAGAGGATGAACTCCAAGAGGCCGAAGGGCTCCTTCAGCGTCAGCGTGAAGGTGCGGTCGTCGACGATCTGCATGCCCGCCATGCGGCGGTTCAACTGCCCGCCGATCGAGGTGCTGCCGGCCCAGCGCTCGATCGAGGCGACGACGTCGCGCGTTGTCACCGCCGCGCCGTTGTGGAACTTCAGGTCCGGCCGCAGCGTGAAGGTATAGGTCAGCCGGTCGTCCGAGACGCGCCAGGTCTCGACCATCATCGGCTGCGGCGTCAGCTTGGAATCGAGCGCGAAGAGCGTCTCGAACACCATCTGCGAGTAGATGCGCGAGACGAGGTTGGCGCCGCGGGTCGGGTCGAGCTCGGTGACGTCGGCCGAGGGGATCACCCGCAGCACGCCCGGCGAGGATTGCGCCAGCGCCGGCGTGGCGAGAGCGGCCGATGCGAGGAGGCCGAGAAGGAACCGCTTCATGCCGTCATCTCCGGATGTGTCCCGACAGACGGTATCCGTTGCCCGGACGCGCCTCAATGGGGCGCCCGGGGCTCAGGGTCTGATCAGGTAGCCGTCGCGGTTGGAGCGGATGACGCCGCTCGTGCTGATCGAGCCGGTCTCCATGTCGCCACGCCAATTGCCCATGCGGGTGTCGGGGATGCCGGAATACTCGCCGCCTGGCGTGATGGCGCCGCAGGCGGCCAGCAGGAAACCGGCGAGCAGGAGCAGCATGCGCGACATGCCGCACAGCCTAGTCCCGGCAGGTTGATAAATCACCCCTGCCGCGTCACCGCGCCGATGGCATCCGCCAGTGCCGCGCAGGCGCGCCGCGTATCGCCCTTGGCGAGCTCTTCGCGCGCGAGGGCGATGCGGGCCATCGCGGTCTGCAGGGCCTGCTTCTGCTCGCCATGGCTGAGGGCGAGCTTGATCTGGGTCTCCGCCAGGTCGAGGTTCAAACCGGCGGCGCGCCGATGGTCGTCGCGGATGTCGCGGTCGGCGCCGAGCAACAGGTCGAGCACGTGCTTGGCTTCCTCCGATGCCCCCGTCAGCGGCAGCAGGTGCGGCGGCGGGGGATCCTTGCTGTGGTCGGGCCCATGCTGCGCCTGCGGCACGAGCGCTGCGGCGAAGAGGTGGAGCCAGGGATGCGGGTCAGGCTGGGCCTTGCTCATGCGAGTTTCCTCCGTCGCAGTGACGCTAGCAGACCATGGCCGGCGCCGGGGCACCTTGCGCTCGCGCAAGCCGTCGCGAACTGCGGGGTCACCGGACGCGCCATTCCTCGACCCAGAGCGGCGTGCTGTTCAGGTGCCCGGTGGGCCGAAGGCCGGTCAACCATTGCGGCCAGACATGCGCGTCCGAGCGGAACCACAAGGGCAGGTTCGGCAGCTCCTCGCCGACGATCGCCTGCAGCCGCGACCACAGCGCGCGGCGCTTGTCCCGGTCGAGCTCGACCGGGATAGCTTCGAGCAGCGCATCGACCTCGGCATTGCGGAAGCCGGTGTAGTTCTGGCCCGACCAGTTGCGCGCCTCGGTCGGGATCTCCTCGGAATGCAGCGTGCCGCGCGGCACGCTCTCGGGCGCGCTGACCCAGGCGAACATCGCAGCCCCGGTGAGCTTGCGCTTGGACAGCGTCTCGCCGAACAGCACGCGCGGCGGCTCGTTCCTGATGCGCGCCTCGATGCCGGCCTGCCGCCACATGCCCTGCAGGACCTGTTGCACCTGCTCGCGCGCGCGGTTGCCGGCGGTGGTCATCAGCTCGAAGGCGAGCCGCTCGCCGGCGGCGTTGCGGCGGATGCCGTCGGGTCCGCGGGTCCAGCCGGCGGCGTCCAGCAGGGCGGCGGCGCGCGCCGCATCGAAGGGCCAGCGCGGCGCATTCGGGTCGTGCATCGGGTCGAGCGGGTTGACGCTACCTTGCGCCACCGCCTGGCGCCCTTCGAACAGCCGCGCCACGATCTGCTCGCGGTCGATGGCCATCAGCAAAGCCTGGCGGACGCGGCGGTCGGCGAGCGCGGGGTTGTCGAGCCGGAGGTCGATATGCTCGTAGATCAGCCCCGGCTTGAAGACGACCTGGAAGCGCCCGGGCACGCGCTTCTCGAGCGCCGCGGCCTGCTCGACCGGCAGGCCGAGCTCCCCGGCGATCATGTCGACCTGGCCGGCGAGCAGCTGCGCTTCGAGCGCCGTGGTGTTCTCGACCGTCCTGATCTGGATGCGGCGGAAGGCTGGCGCGGCGCCCTGCCAGCCGGGGTTGCGCTCGAGCGTGACGCCCGCCGCGGGCTGCACCGCAGTTATGCGGTAGGGCCCGCTCCACAGTCCGGGATTCGCCGTTTCGGTGTCATAGGCCGTGCGGTTGCGGTAGGTGCGCGGGTCCGACTGCCAGCGCGGCCGCTCGATCGCGCTAGGCAGCGGCTGGAAATCGCCCATGGAGGCGAAGTCGAAGGTCAGCTTGTCGAAGCGCAGCGTGATGGTGCGGGCATCGTCGACGCTGAGTGCATAGGCCGAGCGGTAGAATTCGGCGCCGCCGAAGCCGCTCTCGGTGTTGCGTCCCGCCTCCCAGGCGAAGCGGAGATCCTCGGCCGAGACCGGCGTGCCGTCGCCCCAGCGCAGGCCTTCCTTCAGTCGGTAGGTGACGCGGATGCCCGCCTTGCCGTCCGGCGTGGTCTCGCGCGCGGCGAGCCCGTTCTCGAGCGTCGGCAGCGTCTCGCAGAACAGGCAGGTCAGCTTCCAGTCCGGGTCGTAGGCCGTCAGCGGCCGACGCGCGAAGCCCAGCACGTAGGACTTCGCCGCCATGTTCTCGATATTCGGGTGGAAGGTCGAGGGGAACTGGGTGATGCCGATGGTCAGCGTGTCGCGCGTCTGCCCAAAGGCGGGGGCGGCCGCCGGCGCGGCGACCAGCAGCGCGCAGAGGGCGAGCGCGCGCCTCATTCGCTGGCCTTCTTCGCCTCCGCGGCCGAGCCGATGCCGCCATGCGCCTTCGACCAGGCGACCGGGTCCTCGAGGAATTTCCGCACCTCCTTGAGCGCGCCTTCGGCGAAATAGGGCCGCTCGCGGCAGACCTCGAGCACGTCCCACCAGGTGCAGAGATGATGCAGCGAGAGCCCCATGGTCTTCATGGTCTCGAAGCTGCCCGGGAAGACGCCGTAGTAGAAGACGACGAAGGTGTGGTCGCAGGTCGCGCCCGCATCGCGCAGCGCCTGGGCGAAGCGGATCTTCGACGCGCCGTCGGTGGTCAGGTCCTCGACCAGCAGTGTGTTCTTGCCCTCCGGCACGTCGCCCTCGATCTGGGCGCCGCGGCCGAAGCCCTTGGGTTGCTTGCGGACATAGGCCATGGGCGTGGCCATCCGCTCGGCGATCCAGGCGGCGAAGGGAATGCCCGCCGTCTCGCCGCCGGCCACCACGTCGATGGTCTCATAGCCGATGTGCCGGCCGATCTTCTCGACGCCGAGGTCGCAGATCTTGGTCCGGGCGCGTGGGAAATAGATGATCTTGCGGCAGTCGATGTAGACGGGACTCTTCCAGCCGCTGGTGAAGGTATACGGCTCCTCGGGCCGGAAATTCACCGCCTTGATTTCCAACAGCAGCCGCGCCGTTGTAGTAGCGGCGTCGCGATCCCAATCCGATGCGTGCTGGATGACCATGAGCCCGTTCCCCGTCGACGATCCCGCCCGCACTGGTAGTGCGGGCAAGGCGGCGCGTCCATGACGACCGAGACCGTCGCCCGTCCCGCCAGGGCAAGCAATCCCCGCGCCTTGGCCCAAGTGGCCATGGAGGGCGGCATCTGGGTGCTGGCGGATCGTCGCGCCGGCACGGTCGGGCAGCCGCTCGGCATCGTCGAGCGGCTCGGGCTGCCGTACCGCCTGGTTCCGGTCTACTGGCGCAGCGCGGCCAGAATCCCCTGGCCCTGGCCGACGCTGGCCGGGCTGAACGAGGAATCCCGCCACGGTATCGCCCCGCCCTGGCCCTCGCTGGTACTCTCCGCCGGGCGGCGCTCGGCGCCGGTGGCGCGCTGGCTACGCGGGCGCGGGGCCAAGCTTGTGCACTGCAACTACCCGGATTTCGCCCCCACCGCCTTCGACCTTCTCGTGGTCGGCCGGCACGACAATCCGCACGAGGCGAAGAACGTCTTCCCGATCCTCGGCGCCTGCCACCGCATCTCGCCCCGGACGCTGGCGCAGGCGCGCGAGGAATGGGCCGAGTTCGCCTCGCTGCCCTCGCCGCGCATTGCACTGCTTGTCGGCGGTCCGGTCCGGTCGGAGGGGCTTGACCCGGCCGTCGTCATTCGGCTTGCCGGCCAGGTCAAGGGCCTCGGCGGCAGCGTGTTGGCGTCCACCAGCCGGCGCACCGGCAGCCTCGCCGGCGGCGCCCTGGCGGGTGCGCTCGAGGGCACGCCGCATCGGCTGTACCGCTACGGCGAGCACGGCCGGAACCCCTATGCCGGCATGCTGGCCTGGGCCGACGCCATCGTGGTGACGGCCGACAGCGTTTCCATGCTCTCCGAGACATTGATGGCGCCCGCGCCGGTCTACCTCGCCGATCCCGGCGGGCTGCCGAAGCGGCACCAGCGCTTCGCCGATAGCCTGGTCGCGGCCGGCCAGGCGCGCTGGCTGGCGCCCGAATTGACGCCTTTCGAACGGGCATCGCTCGACGAGACCGCGCGGGTCGCCACCGAGATCCGTGCCCGTGGGCTGATCTGAGGCCAGGGGGTTACCTGGGCCGCCCGACGCACGAAATACCGGGCATGTTCGAGGCCATCTCACGCACTGCCTTCCCACCGGTCCCGGGTCCTGCGCGGGCGCGGCCCTTCCCCTGGCCCTGGCGCGACCGGGCCGGGCGCTTCTCGGCCCTGCGGGCGGCGACCCTCGGGCTGCTGGCAGCGCCGGCGATCTGGGTGCTGGGGCTGGCCTTCGCCGAGGCGCTGGGGCCGGAGCCGATCAAGGCGGCGACCAAGGAGATCGGTCTCTGGTGCGTGCGCTTCCTGCTGCTGGCGCTCGCGGTCACGCCCCTGGCTCGGCTGCTGGCCGAGGCGCGGCTGGCCGCGCTGCGGCGGATGATCGGGCTCGGCGTGCTGGCCTACGGCCTGCTGCACCTGTTGCTGTACTGCTGGCTGGAAGGCTGGGGGCCGCTGCACATCGCGGCCGAGATCGCGCTGCGCTTCTACCTGACGGTCGGCTTCGTCGCGCTGCTTGGCCTGGCGGTGCTCGGCTGGACCTCGACCGATGGCTGGATGCGCAAGCTCGGCAGCGGGTGGAAGCGGCTGCACCGGCTGGTCTGGCCGATCGCCGCGCTCGCCGTGCTGCACTTCTTCCTGCAGTCGAAGTCGCTGGTCTGGGAGGCGGTGATAGCCGCGGGCATCTTCGCGTGGCTTGGCCTCTGGCGACTGCTGCCGGCGACGCGGCGGATAGCGCCGCTCTGGCTGCTGGCGCTGGCGCCGGCGGCGGCGGTCGCCGCGGCGCTGGCGGAATACGCCTTCTTCGCGCTCGCCACGCGGCTGCCGGCGGAGCGCATCCTGGCGGCGAACCTCGATTGGGCCATGGCGCCGCGACCGGCGGCCTGGGTGCTGCTGGGGGCGCTGGTGCTGCCGCTCGCGCTTCAGGCGGGCGGCAGGCTGCGCAGATAGGCGATCAGCGCCGCCATCTGCGCCGGCGTGATGTTGGCGTAGTAGGCGAAGCCCATGGGTGGGCTCAGCCGCCGACCGTCGCGCGACACGCCGGTGCGGATCGCCCGCTCGATTTCGGCATCGCTCCAGGCGCCGAGATGGGTTGGCGTGATGTTGGCCGCGACCGACTGGCCCCAGGGCCCCTCGAAGACCTGGCCGCCGGCGCCGCGCTTCGTCATGTCCCGCTCGCCGCCCTCCAGCATCGGCGTGTGGCAGTCGAGGCAATGGCCGAGCGGGCCGGCGAGATAGGCCCCGGTGGCGACCCGGTCGGCCTCGGGCGGCGCCGTCACGGAGGCGACCGGCGGGCCATAGGCCGGCGGCAGCGGGATGCGATAGGTCGAGCGTTCGTGAGCCTGCGCCACCGCCGGCAGGCTGCGCAGATAGGCGATGATGGCGGCGAGATCGGCATCGCCGAGGCCGCGGTAGAAGGCGAAGGGCATGGGCGGTCCGATCAGCGTGCCGTCCGGCCGGATCCCCTCGCGGATTGCCTTGGCAAGCTGCGCGTCGGTCCAGCTTCCGATGCCGGTCGCAGCATCCGGCGTAATGTTCGGGGCCACGGCGCGAAAGGCCGGGATGTCCTCGACCAGGCGGCCTGCGAGGGCGCGGCCCGGCAGCGGCGTGCCCGTGGCATCGAGCGGGCTGTGGCAAGTGCCGCAGGCGACGACGCCCTCGACCAGCATGCGGCCCCGTTCGAGCGGCGTCTCGGCCCGGGCGGCCGCGACGGTGGCCGCCAGCCCGCAGGCCAGCGACAGGGCGATCAGACGCATGACGAACTCCTCGTGTGGTGACGAAGAGCCTATCCGGATCGGCTGCCGCGGACTGTGTTCTGTCGCACCTAGCGAGCGCGGGCGATGCAGAACTCGACGATGCCGGCCATGGCTCGCCGCTCCGGCCCTTCCGGGAAGCGGGCGAGGGCCGCGAGCGCCTGGTCGCCGTACTGCCGCGCCCGCGCGACGGTGTCGGCAAGCGCGGCGTGCCGCTGCATCAGCGCCTGCGCCTCGGCCAGGTCGGTCGCCTCCTGCGCGCCATCCTCGAGCGTGCGGCGCCAGAAGGTGCGCTCCGCCTCGCTGCCTCGGGCGAAGGCGAGCAGGACGGGCAGGGTGATCTTGCCCTCGCGGAAATCGTCGCCGACAGTCTTGCCGAGGCGCTCCTGCTCGGCCGAATAGTCGAGCGCGTCGTCGATCAGCTGGAAGGCGGTGCCGAGCGCGCGGCCATAGGTCTCGAGCGCGTCCTTCTCGACCTCCGGCCGGTCGGCGACGATGGCGCCGAGCCGGGTCGCGGCGGCGAACAGCGCAGCGGTCTTGCCCTCGATGACGTCGAGGTACTGCTGCTCGGTGGTCGCGGTGTCGTTCTGCGTCATCAGCTGCAGCACCTCGCCCTCGGCGATGGTGGCCGAGGCCGCCGAGAGAATCGCCATGACCTCGAGCGAGCCATCCTGCACCATCAGCTGGAAGGCGCGGGCGAAGAGGAAGTCGCCGACCAGCACCGAGGCCTCGTTGCCGAACAGCGCATTGGCGCTCGCCTGGCCGCGGCGCAGCGCGCTGGCATCGACCACGTCGTCATGCAGCAGGGTCGCGGTATGGATGAACTCGACGCAGGCGGCGAGCGTCACATGGCGCGGGCCGCCGGCCGGATAGCCGCAGAGCCGGGCCGCGGCGAGCGTCAGCAGCGGCCGCAGCCGCTTGCCGCCGGCCGCGATCAGGTGCGCGGCGAGCTGCGGGATGAGCGCCACCGGGCTCTGCATCTTCTCGATGATCACCCGGTTGCAGGCGGCGAGGTCGTCCTTGACGAGCCCGGTGAGCGCGGTAAGCGCATCCTCGCTGTCGGACGCGGGCCCCTGGTCCGGCGCAGTCGCTGTCATCGCGCCCATATCAGCGTCCACGTCCCTTGACCCGCAGTTTGGGGGCGGCACCATAACCACCCGTCCAAATGGCGGCAAGTGACGGAAACTCAAGGGCTTCACGGCGCTCAAGGGGCGGTGCGGATGGAGGTGGTCGCGGTCACCACGGATCCGGTGCGGATGAGCTTCCTGCTCGCGCTGCTGGCCGATGCAGGGATCGACTGCATCGTGCTCGACCGCCACATCGCCGCGGTCGAGGGCGGCATCGGCGCCTTCCCGCGCCGCCTCGCCGTGGCCGAGGCGGATGCCGCGCAAGCCCGGCGGGTGCTACGCGAGGCAGGCGAGGCGTCTGGGTGACGACGGATTTCACTGACGACCGGCTGCTCGGCGGAAGGGTCCGGCTGCGCCAGCCGCGCGCCGGGCTGCGCGCGGGGCTCGACGCAGTCCTGCTCGCCGCCGGCGTGCCGGCGCGACCTGGCGAGACGGTGCTCGAGGCCGGCTGCGGCAGCGGCGCCGGTTTCCTCTGCCTCTGCGCGCGGGTGCCGGATCTGCGCGTGGTCGCGGTGGAGCGCGATGCCGGGCTGGCGGCGCTGGCGGCGGAGAACGCGGCGGCCAATGGCCTCGGCGAGCGCGTGCGGGTGATCGCCGGCGACCTCCGTGATCCCGCGGTGCTGGCCGCGATGCCGCGGCTCGACCATGCCTTCGCGAACCCGCCCTATTGGCCAGGCGGCACGCCGCCACCGGGCGCGCTGCGGCACGCGGCGACGCATGAGAGTGCGACGCTCGCCGACTGGGCGCGCTTCCTCGCGGCGCGGCTGGCGCATCGCGGGAGCGTCACGCTGATCCTGCCGGCGGCGCGGCTGGATGCGGGGATGGCAGCGCTGGCGGCAGCCGGTTGCGGCGGCACGCGGTTGCTGCCGTTCTGGCCGCGCGCGGGCGAGGCGGCGAAGCGGGTGCTGCTGCAGGCGCGCCGCGGCGGGCGCGGCCCGGCGCGGGTGGAGCCCGGGCTGGTGGTGCATGCCGGTCCGGGTTTCACCCCGCAGGCCGAGGCGGTGCTGCGGGATGCGGCGGGGCTTCAGGAGGTCAGGTCGGCGATCCACGCCTTGCGGCGCGAGGTGCCTCGGACGGTCGAAGGCTAGCGTTCGCTCGCCTGCGGGTGGCGAAGATGCCAGAGCCGCTCATGCGCCGCGACCAGGCTTTCCATGTTGCGGCGCCGGTTGGTGTCGGGCGAGATGGGCCGGCGGGTCAGCATCATCTCGAGCACGCGCAGCACCTGCTCGGCGACCTCGAAGTCGCCCTGGTCGCAGGCGTGGTGAAAGGCGATGAGGATCTTGTCCGACAGGCGGCGGCTATGGCGTGGCGGACCGCTGCGTCCGCTGTCGCCCGCTGTCTCGAGTTCAGCCGTGTCGTCCGACATGGTCATCCTCTCCGCCGCGCCCACAAGGAGAATGGGCCTAAATCATAGCTTTTCAAAGCATCACCGGAATCGCGAGTTGGGCAAGCATCGATAGGGTCATCCATTTCCGCCGCGGGCCTCGGCCATTCGGGCGGTCACCGCCCCGGCGATATCCTCCGGCTTCATCTCGGGCCGGAACAGGGCGCGGACTTTGCCGTCCGGGCCGACCAGGTAGATGAAGCTCGAATGATCCATGAGATAGCCTGTAGTGTCACGATTCTCCACTTTGGAAAAGTAGACGCGGTACTGTCTTGCCGCGGCGGCCACCTGATCGGGCGTGCCGGTGAGTCCCTGCATCCGGGGATGGAACCGGCCGACGTAATCGGCCAGCGCTGCCGGGGTGTCGCGCGCCGGGTCAACCGTGATGAAGACCGGCACCACCCGATCGGCGCGCGCGCCGAGCAGGTCCATGGCATGCGCCATGACGCCGAGCTCGGTCGGGCAGACATCCGGGCAATAGGCATAGCCGAAATAGACCAGCATCCAGCGGCCGGCGAAGTCCTTCTCGCTCACCGTCCGGCCGGCCTGGTCAACCAGCGTGAAGGGGCCGCCGAGGCTGAGGCCCTGCGGCAGCGAGAGGCCGCCGAGCGCCGGCGCGCCGCCGCCGCCGAAGACGGTGGCGAAGCGGCTGGCCATGGCGTCCGCCAGGCTCTCGCCCGGGGTGCGGGTCGCCCAGGCATAGGCCCAGACTGCGCCGAGCACGGCGATCAGCAGCAGCGCGACGGCGCGGACGATGCGAAGCATGGGCGAGGGATAGACCGGCGATGCGCGGGATGAAAGCTACGCCCCTGCCGCGTGGCGGCCGACGATGAAGCCGAAGGTCATGGCGGGGCCTAGGGTGATGCCGCCGCCCGGGTAGTTGCCGCCCATCACGCTCGCCATGTCATTGCCGGCGGCGTAGAGGCCGGGGATCGGCGCGCCGTGCCGGTCCAGAACCTGGCCGTGCTCGTTGGCGGCGAGCCCGTCGAAGGTGCCGATGTCGCCGGGGACCACGCGCACGGCATAGAAGGGCGCCTCGGCGAGCGGGGCGAGGCAGGGGTTGGGCGTGACCTCGGGGTCGCCGTGGAAGCGGTTGTAGGCGGTGGTTCCCTTGCCGAAGTCGCGGTCCTCGCCGCGCGCGACGTCGGCATTCCACTGCGCGACGGTGCGCTCGAGCCCCGCCGCGTCGATGCCGCAGGCGGCGGCGAGTTCGGCGAGCGTCGCGCCCTTCTTCAGGTAGCCGCTGCGGATGGCGGGGCCGAGCGGGATCGGCGCCGCCTTCACGAAGCCGAGGCCGTAGCGGCGGATGGTGAGGTGATCGACGACGAGCCAGGCCTCGACCGGCGTGCCCTTCGGCGTCGCGCGCACCATGCCCTGCACGAAATCGTGGTAGCTGTTGGCCTCGTTGACGAAGCGCAGCCCGTCGCGGCGGACGGCGATGACGCCGGGCTTGCCGCGGTCGATGAAGTGCGGGAAGGGGGCGAGCGTCCCGTCCTTGCGCGGCACTAGGCTGGTCGGGGCCCAGGCGGCGGCATTTGGATAGTCCTCGCGCAGCAGGGCACCGACGGATTCCGCCAGCCGCAGCCCGTCGCCGGTGTTGGCGGGGTTGGCCGAGGAATAGTGCTCGCCCTCGGCGGCGGGGTGGCCGAAGAGGGCACGGCGGCGGGCGAGGTCGGCGGGGAAGCCGCCGCAGGCGAGCACGACGCCGCGGCGGGCGGTGACCGTCACGGGGCCATCCGGCCCGCCGAGCACGGCGCCGGTGATGCGGCCGGCGCTGTCCTGGGTCAGCTCGGTCACCGGGCTGTGCAGCCGGATCGGGATGCCGCGCTGCTGGCAGGTAAGATAGAGCCGTGCGGCCAGCGCATTGCCGTTGGTCAGCGTCATGCCGCGGCCGTGCAGCGCAAGCTCGACGCCGTGCTTCGCCAGGCGCTTCGTCACGTACAGCGCGGATTCAAGGCGCCGCGTGGCGCGGTAGAAATGCCAGAGCTCCTTGCCCGAGCCGATGGCGAGGCCGAACAGGGTGAGTTCGGGCCGCTGGCGGCGCAGCTTGGGCAGGTCCTTGCCCATGGCGCGGGCGTCGAGCGGCGCGGTCAGGATGGAGCGGCCGCCGGGCGTGCCGCCGGGGGCTTCCGGGTGGTAGTCTGAGAAGGCGATGGCGGGCTCGAAGCGCACCTTGGTGTGCTCGTGCATGAAGGCGATCATCTCAGGACCTTCACGCAGGAAGGCTTCGATGCGGGCGGGGTCGGCGTGGTTGCCGGCCTCGTGGCGCATGTAGGTGCGGGCGGCGTCCACGCTGTCCTTGACGCCGGCCGTCTCGTTCACCGGGTTGTTCGGCACCCAGAGATAGCCGCCGGACATGGCGGTGGTGCCGCCGAAGACCGGCTCCTTTTCGGCAATGAGAACAGAGAGGCCGTGGTGCTGCGCGAGGATCGCGGCGGTCATGCCGCCGGCCCCGGAGCCGGCGACGAGCAGGTCGACTTCCATGGGCGCTGGTATCGCACCGATGGCGCGGTGCGGGGAGGGGGCTAAGCTGGGCGCAAGACTCGTGGGGAGGATGCGATGCGGATCGATCGGCGGGCGCTGCTCGGCGGGCTGATGTTGCCGGGGCTGGCGCGGGCGCAACAGGCGTGGTCGCCGGATCGGCCGCTGCGCTGGATCGTGCCGGCGCCGCCCGGGGGCGGCTTCGACCTGATCGCGCGGCTGCTGTCGCAGGGGCTCTCGCCGCGGCTCGGCCAGCCCACGTCATTGAGAACAAGCCGGGGGCCGGGACGGGGATCGGCGCCGAGGTGCTGGCGAAGAGCCCGCCGGATGGGATCACGGTGGGCAGCGTCGACAACGGGACGCTGGTGTTCAACCCAGTGCTCTGCAAGAATTTGGCCTACGACCCGGACAAGGATTTCCGGGTGGTCGGCACGACGGCGCGCTTCCACCTGGTGCTGGCGGTGAGTGCGAAGTCCACTGTCGAGTCAGCGCAGGCGCTGATCGCGCGGGAGAGCGGGTCGAAGTTCAACCCGGTGCATTACCGCGGGCTCGCGCCGATGATGACGGATATGCTGGCGGGGACGATCGAGGTCGCGGTGCTCGATCTCTTCGCGGCGCGGGAGAATTTCGCCGCCGGCCGGTTCCGGCCGCTGGCTGTGTGCTCGGCAGAGCGGCTGCCGATGCTGCCGGGGGTGCCGACGGTCGCGGAGGCGCTGGGGCTGCCGGGGTTCGAGGCCTATGCCTGGCAGGCGATGGTGGTGCCGGCGGCGACGCCCGATCCGCCGGTGCTGCGGTGGCGGGGCGAGTTGCTGGCGGTGCTGAACGACCCGGCGGTGGCGGGGCGGATGCGGGAGCAGGGCTTGGACCCGTTGCCGGGCGGACCGGCGGAGTTCGACGCGCGGCTGAAGCGCGAGCGCGAGGTGTGGGTGCCGCTGATCCGCACGCTGGGAATTTCGCTGGATTAAGTTATGGGTTCCAAGGGCCCTTCGGCCCTTGGTGGAGGGGGCTCGGGGGAGGCAAAGCCTCCCTCGATTTTACACCGGGTCTGCCGCCCAGGATTCACCCACGTTGCTGGCCCACACGTCTTCCCACGACCCCGTCGTGCTGGCCTTCGAGTATTCCGTCGCGCGGTTCTCGAAGAAGTTGGTGTGCTCGATCGCGTTCAGCATCTCGTCGAGCCAGGGCAGCGGGTTCTTCTCGATGTTGTAGAGCGGCTGCAGGCCGAGCTGCTGCAGGCGGCGGTCAGCGATGAAGCGGATGTACTGCTTGGTCTGGCCGGCATCGAGACCGTCGACGCCGCCGAGCTCGAAGGCGAGGTCGATGAAGCTATCCTCGTGCTCGACAATGGTCGCGCAGATGTCGGTGATCTCCTGCTGGAGCTGCGGCGTCCAGATCTCCGGGTTCTCCTGCACGAAGGTGCGGAAGAGCCGGATGATGGAGAGGCAGTGGAGGGTTTCGTCGCGCACCGACCACGACACGATCTGGCCCATCCCCTTCATCTTGTTGAAGCGGGGGAAGTTCATCAGGATCGCGAAGGAGGCGAAGAGCTGCAGGCCCTCGGTGAAGGCGCCAAAGGCGGCGAGCGTCTTGGCGATCTCGGTCTTGTTGGCGACCGAGAAGTTCTGCATGTAGTCGAACTTGTCCTTCATCTCCTTGTACTTGAGGAAGGCGGTGTATTCGACCTCGGGCATCCCCACCGTATCGAGCAGGTGGGAATAGGCCGCGATGTGGATGGTCTCGATGTTCGAGAAGGCCGAGAGCATCATCAGCACTTCGGTGGGTTTGAACACCTGGCTGTAGTGCTTCATGTAGCAGTTGTTCACCTCGACATCCGCCTGGGTGAAGAAGCGGAAGATCTGGGTGAGCAGGTTGCGCTCGGAGGCTGTCAGGTTCTTCTGCCAGTCCTTGACGTCGTCGGCGAGCGGGACCTCCTCCGGCAGCCAGTGGACGCGCTGCTGGGTCAGCCAGGCGTCATAGGCCCAGGGGTAGCGGAAGGGCTTGTAGACCGGGTTGGCGGTCAGCAGGTCGAAGCGCGGGGGGATGGTGCCGTCGGGCATCTATGGGTGCCGTCTGTCAGGTGGTTGAGTACATAGGCTGAGGTGCGGTGGCTTGCCTCATTGGCAAGCCAGGCATTCCTCATAGTTGTTGTCCGTCGTCGCCGCCGCGATCGCCACCGGCGCCACCTGCGGCACGTGCGCCGCCATGATGTCGCCCTGCCCGACCACCTTCGCGCTGACCGTATCGGCGCGCTGGATCGACAGCGAGCGGCAGTAGTAGAGGCTCTTCACGCCCTTCTTCCACGCCATGACGTGGATCTGGTGCAGGTCCTTCTTGTGGACGTCGGCCGGCAGGAAGAGGTTCACCGACTGGCTCTGGCAGATGAAGGGCGCGCGGTCGGCAGCGTGCTCGACCACCCAGCGCTGATCCAACTCGAACGCCGTCTTGAAGGTCGCGCGCTCCTGGTCGTTGAGGAAGTCGAGGTGCTGCACCGAGCCCTTGGTGACGGTGATCGAGGTCCAGGTCTCGTCGTCGTCGCGGCCGTGCTTGGCCAGCACCTTCTTCAGGTACGGGTTGCGCACGATGTAGGAGCCGCTGAGCGTCTTGTGGTTGTAGACGTTCGCTGCGATCGGCTCGATGCCGGGCGAGGCGCCGCCGCAGATGATGCTGATCGACGCCGTCGGCGCGATCGCCATCTTGTTCGAGAAGCGCTCCATGAAGCCGTACTCGGCCGCATCTGGGCAGGGGCCGCGCTCCTCGGCCAGGATGCGGGAGGCGATGTCGGCCTGCTCGCGGATGTGCTTGAACATCCGCTTGTTCCAGACCTTGGCGACCACGCTCTCGAAGGGGACGTTCAGCCCCTGCAGGAAGCTGTGGAAGCCCATGACGCCGAGCCCGACCGAGCGCTCGCGCATCGCCGAGTACTTCGCCTTGGCCATGCTGTCGGGCGCGCTGTCGATGAAGTCCTGCAGCACGTTGTCGAGGAAGCGCATCACGTCGGGGATGAAGCGCGGATTGTCCTTCCACTCGAACCAGGTCTCGAGGTTGAGCGAGGACAGGCAGCAGACCGCGGTGCGATCCTTGCCGTGCTGGTCGACGCCCGTGGGCAGCGTGATCTCCGAGCAGAGGTTCGAGGTCTTCACCTCGAGCCCGGCCAGCTTGTGGTGCGCCGGCATCGACCGGTTCACGTGGTCGGAATAGATGATGTAGGGCTCGCCGGTCTCGATCCGCGCCGTGAGGATGCGGATCCACAGAGCACGGGCCGAGATCTTCTTGACCAGCGCGCCGTCCTTCGGGCTGACCAGCGCCCATTCCTCATCGGCCTCGACCGCGCGCATGAAAGCATCCGGGATCAGGATGCCGTGGTGCAGGTTGAGCGCCTTGCGGTTCGGATCACCGCCGGTCGGGCGGCGGATTTCGATGAATTCCTCGATCTCGGGGTGGTTCACGGGGAGGTAGCAGGCCGCGGACCCGCGCCGCAGCGAGCCCTGCGAGATGGCCAGCGTCAGCGAATCCATCACCCGGATGAAGGGCACGACGCCCGAAGTCTTGCCGTTGCGGCCGACCTTCTCCCCGATGCCGCGCAGGTTGCCCCAATAGCTGCCGATGCCGCCGCCCTTGGCCGCCAGCCAGACATTCTCGTTCCAGAGCCCGACGATGCCCTCGAGGCTGTCGGAGGCCTCGTTCAGGAAGCAGGAGATCGGCAGGCCGCGTGTCGTGCCGCCATTGGACAGCACAGGCGTGGCAGGCATGAACCAGAGCTTCGAGATGTAGTCGTAGATCCGCTGGCTATGCGCCGCGTCGTCGCCGAAGGCCGAGGCGACCCTGGCGAACAGGTCCTGGTAGCTCTCGCCCGGCAGCAGGTAGCGGTCATCGAGCGTCGCCTTGCCGAAATCCGTCAGCAGCGCATCCCGCGCCCGATCGACCTGGACCTGATGATGGCCTTCCAGCTGGACCGCATCGAACACGGTGGCATCCCCCTCGAACCCGCGGACCGGAGCATGCATGGCGAGCGGTTCTCCTGACAAGCGTTTACCACAAGATGTTGGTGGCGGACGGGCATACTAACACCAGATCGGGTGTCCGGGTTGCAGATTCTTGGTGTCGCGCAAACCCTGGCGAAAGGCCGAGGTTGCGGATTTGTTCCCGCAGGAGATGCGCTGTCGCCCGCGACCGTCAAGCCCGTGCGAAGCGAACACACTGTGGCGTATGGGCCACAATCAGTGCCGGCCCAGCCTCTGCCTCGAATGACGAGTCTCATCACACGTAATCTTCAATTTCTGGATTTCGCGAAAAACGAAATAATTGATGAAGAAAGAGAACATTTTTTGCTTCGCGTGACGGCTTTGATGGGGCAGATCACGTAACTGTTAATCAATTGGAGAGATTTGCGTACTTCGTGCTGTTACCGCTGCTGGGATCGGCCTGGCCCTGGCCCTGACGCTGGCCGCGCCTGCCGCCCAGGCCGCCTTGACCGTTATCGACTTCACCAAGATCGCCAATGGCGCGAGCATCGAAGGACTCGGCACGCTGGACTCGCGCCTGGATATCCAGGCGCCAATCGGCCAAGGCGTCCGGATCGTCGATGGCCAATACCTGCCCTGTCTGACCCCTGGTTGCACGCCAACGCCGGCCGACCGTGTGCATGTGGGCAACGTGAACCAGGGTGAGTTTCCCGGAACGCTGCCGCCCGGCACCACCACGGAATTCCTCTCCCACCGAGGCATTGGCCCGCAGGGCGGCTTTGCCGACAGCCTCGCCCGCGACGTCGCCCGCAACAATACCGGCCCGAACGACTTCACCTTCCAGATTGCGCCCGGCTGGGCCGCGCGCTCGTTCAGCATCACCCTGCTCGATTTCGGCGACAACGACCCGATGCTCGCCAAAAGCGGTAGCGTCACCTGGACGGCCTATGACAGCGTCGGTGCCGTGGTCACGCAGCAGGTCCTCAAGATCACAATCGATCCAGACCTCGCGAACCCCAATCGTGCGACCTACGACTTCCCCGTCGGCAGCTTTACGCGGCCGGGGGAAAACACCGCCACCAGCATGAACCCGCAGACCCAGGCGGACGCGACCGCGTTGCCGCAGGAGCCCGGCAACTTCACCTTCAACCTGACCGGCCCCGGTATCACGAGGGTCGCGGTGAGCTGGAGCAATGATGGCTTCGCTTCGAAGGGTAACCGGAACTCCTGGTGCACCCTGACCACCAATCAGCAGACCCAGACGGCTCCGGTATACCCGGACGACGGCACCGGCCTGTGTCCGACCGGCTACACCAAGATCGCCGGCAACGACAACCTGCCGCTCGACCCCAAGGTCGGCTACACCGCCCTCGCGTTCGATTTCTACGAGGTCCCCGAGCCCGCTAGCCTCGCCCTGCTCGGCGCTGGCCTGCTCGGCCTCGGCCTGGCGCGCCGCCGGCGCGGCTGAACCCCGCTGAGGGCCGGACGCGCGCCGGCCCTCAGCCGCCCTTCCGGCTGCGCGTCCGCGGCCGAGCCGGGCGCGCAGCCGCTGCCGCCGGCGCGGCCGGCTTCTCGGGCGCGCCGCCCCGCCCCATCCGCTCCTGGTGCTGGCGATCCCAGCCCTTCACATCGGCCCAGACGTCGCCGGGCTCGGCCTGCAGCGGCGGCGTCGGCCCCTTGGGCGGAACCGTGCCGCGATTGCCGCCCGGCGCGGCATCGCGCGCCGTCTGGGCCTCTGCCTGACGCGCCGCGCCGACCGTGGCCGCCAGCAGCACCACCAGCATGCGCCGCCTCGCCATGCTCACCCCGCCGGCCGCACGCCGCACCATTCCGCGACGAAGGCCGCGATCGCCAGTGTCGTCTTCTGCAGATGGGCCAGTTCGGTCCGCTCGTCGAAGGCATGCGCGCCCTCGCCGCGCGGTCCGTAGCAGAGGCCCGGCATGCCGAAATAGAGGCCATAGAAGCGGGTGTCGTTCACCGCGGTCGTGATCCGCGCCGGCATCGCCTCGCCCCAGACCGCCTCATGCGCACGCGCCAGCACCGCCTCGGCCTCGCTTCCCGGCTCAAGCACGTAGCCATCGGCGAGGAAGCCGTGCCAGCTGACCGAAGGCGGGTTGTTGGCAAGGAAGTCATCGCCCTTCGCCGCATCGGCGACCACCCGTTCGACCGCCGCCTGGGCCTCCGCGACTTCAGTGCCGGGCAGCAGGCCGATCCGGCAATCCACTTCGCACCAGGCCGGCGTCGAGCTCGCCCAGTCGCCGCCACGGATGATGCCGGGGTTGAACTTCAGCGGCGCCTCGATGCCCTGGTACCAGGGGTGGTCCTTCGCGGCCGCGTTGATCCGCCTGGTGTGCTCCTGCAGCGCCTGGATCAGGTGATAGGCCGAGAGGATGGCATTGCTGCCGCTCTGCGCGACCGCGACGTGCACTGGCACGCCGCGCACCGCGATCCGGAACCAGAGCGTCCCGGTATGGGCGCGGGTGATGGTGCCGCCCGTGGGCTCCGGGATCAGCGCCGCCTCGGCCCGGTAGCCGCGCAGCAGCGTCGCCAGCGCGCCGTTGCCGGTGCTTTCCTCCTCCGTCACTGTCTGCAGGTGGATGTCGGCGGCGGGCTCCAGCCCGGCGGTCTTCAGGGCATCGAGTGCCCAGACCATGGCGGCGACGCCCGACTTCATGTCGTGCGCGCCGCGGCCATACATCCAGCCGTCTCGGATCACCGCGGCGTAGGGCGGATGGGTCCACATCTCCTTGGGGCCCTCGGGCACCACGTCGATATGGCCCTGCAGGATCAGGCTGCGCCCGGTCGGGTTCGCGGCGCGCCGCGTCGCCACGACCTGGACCGAGCGCGCCGGGTCGGCCTCGACCATCGGGCTCGCCTTCGGGTGCGCCTCGAGCGGCACGTCGGCCAGGGTGAAGCGGTCCACCTGGTAGCCGCGCGCGGCCAGCTGGCGCGCCATCCAGTCCTGCAGCGGCGCCTCGTTGCCGCGGGTCGAGGGGAAGCGGACGAGCTCGGCGAGGAACTCGGTCTCTGCGGCGAAGTTGGCGGCGACCGCGGTGCGGAGGCGCTCAAGCAGGTTGGCATCTGGCATGCCCGCACGATGGGGGCCGGCCCCGGCCGCGGTCAATCGTCGGCGCCCGCTCAGTTGATGGTGCAGCCGCCCGTGCAGGCGATCGCGATATTGGCCTCGAGCGTCCGCCGACCCTGTCGGAAGCGCGGCCCTTCATAGCTGCAGCTATAAGTGCCGGGCGGCAGGCGGGCCTGCGCCGTCGGCGTGCGCGAGAGCAGGAAGATCGCCCGGCGCCAGGCCGGGCCCATCGCCTGCTGGACCTCCAACAGCGCCGCATTGGCCTTGACCAGCCGGCCGCTCTCGGCGTCCAGGATGTAGCTCTCCGGCGGGTAGTAGCCGGTCGGGGTCCGGCCATCCTCCCATTCCTGGCTCGGCAGCGCGCCGGCGCTTAGTTGCCCCGGGCAATGGCCGGCGACCTCGGTGGTGCCGGGGGACGGCGCCGCGGTGGTCGCGGCGGCGCAGAGGAAGCGCGAGCCGTCGCGCGGATGCGGGGTGCACCGCTCGCCGGGCGGCGGCTCCCGCCAGGCGACCAGGGTCGGCAGGGTGTAGCCGGGGCCACCATAGACGCAGCCCGCGCCGGCTTCCTGTATTGGCGGCATGATGCTGGGCGGGCTGCCCGGCGGGCCGAAGCGCCAGGACCCGCTGCCGCCCGCAACCTGCGGTGCGAATGAGCGGGCCAGGCACGGGCCGCCACCGGCCGACCGCTCACTCGAGCCGAAGAAGCTCACGCTGGCGAAGGCGCAGAGCAGACGGCCCTGCGGGTCGATCCGGGCGGTCCCGGTGCTGCCCTGGAGTGCGCGTGCCTCGATCCCGCCGATCGTAATCCGGTTCGGGCAGACGAGTTCCGAGGCCTGCGCCGTGCTGCCCAGCCCGAACAGCACCGGCAGGGCGAAGGCGGCTCGGCGCAGGGCAGGATGCATCATGGCGCTCCGGAGGGCAGGGCCGCGCCGTGACGCAGCCGAGATCCATTTATACCAAGCCCCGGCCCAGGCCCGGCAAGCCGCCAGGCTCAGTCCCGCCGGCGGGTCAGGCCGAGGCCCAGCAGTCCGGCGCCCAGCAGGAGCATGCTCGCGGGCTCGGGGATCAGCACCCCGTCGGTCACGAAGACATAGGTAAAATTGCCGAGACGCCCGTCGGTCGTCGACTGGTCGGCGCCGGGTTGGGTCGCGCTGGTCGGCTTGTAGCTGGCGCCGAACAGCCCGTTGCCGAGCGAGACGCCCTGGACATAGGCCAGGTTGCCCGCACCGGGGCCTGGCCGTGTGCCGGTGCCGAAGGGCAGGTAGGGGAAGCTGGAGGGGATCGTATCCCGGGCGAAGTTGAAGGCATTCGCCACCTCCGTCACCAAGGGGTCGGTGTTCACGAAGTGAACCGCGCCGATCAATGTGCCGGTCTCGAGCCCGTTGTTGGTGATGAAGAGCCAGCCGGGCTTCGCGCTGAAGGTGAAGCTGTACTGCACCGCCGGCCCGCCCATCGGATCGGGCACCGCCTGGTTGGTGAAGGTCAGGATGGTCCCCGGCGGGATCACCTCGGCAATGACGTTTCCGAAAAGATCGAACTGCGCGATGTACTGGGTCGGTTCGGCCTGGGCGGCGGCCGCCAGGCCGCGGGCGAGGGCAAGCGTTGCGGAGATGGCACGCATAGTCGGACGCATGAAGGAACTCCCCGTGGACCCAGTTCCGGGGGACGCCCTGTCGCAGCAATGCTGCGCTGCACCCTCGAACCCTTTCGCCGACCCGAGGTATCACCGCTTCGCGAGCGCGGCCATGCGACGCGATGTGCGGAAGCAGGGGGTATCTTCAACATCCTCAGTGGTGTGTCGCAGAAAACACGCAATGCAAGCGACTAGAACACCGGCCGATTCATATCGATTCCTCTAAATCAATGAGATCAGATCATCGCGGCGCGGTCCGCTGCCCGTCGCGCCAACCCTTGACCGGCGAGGGTCGCCGCAGGCGACCGTGCGGCGGCTCAGCCCTCCCGCACGCGCCGCACCGCGCCGAGCGCGACGCCGATGTGCCCGGCCCGCATGCTTCTCCCCTCCCCAAGCTCAAATTTGTGAGTGGAAGATCAATCAGGCTCGAGCGTATGGAAACCATTGCAATTCGGTGACGGGCGGGTTCCGTCACTCTTCCCGCAGCCAACGTCGGCGCAACTGGTCCCATTCCGCGGTCTCGAGGTAGCGCAGCAGCACGCGATTGATCTCCGACCGGAGCGGGCTGCCCTCGGGTACTGCGAAACTGTAGTCCTGTCGTGCGAAGACATGCGGCAGCACCGTCACGTCGTCCGTCGACCGCTCGGCCAAGCGGTACTGCAGCAGCGGCCGGTCGGCGACGAAGACGTCGATCTCGCCGGCCGCGACGGCCGCGAGTCCGGCCCGCGCATCCGGGTAGCCACGAAAGAGGATGCGTCGCTCGCCGAGATACTGGCCGCTGCTCGTGCCGGCGACCGCGCCGACCTTCAGCCGCTCGAGGTCGGACGGCCCGTTCACCCTGCCAGCCAGTGTGCTGACCGTCAGCGCCGAGGTGATGGTCGCGGTGAAGCTTGCGGTCAGCACCAGGGAGGCCAGCATCCAGATGATCGCAATGGCGCGGCCGGCCACGGTCATCGGCGCCTTGTCGCCATAGCCGACCGTGGTGAGCGTCACCGCCGCCCACCAGAGGCCGGCGCCGACGCCGTTGTGGTTGGCCCCGCCGAACTGGTCGGGATTGGCCCGCCGCTCGACCAGCCAGACCAGCGTGCCGGCCAGCAGCATCAGTGCGAGCAAGCTACCCAGGGCGATGCCGAGATTGCCCCAGGGAATGCTCCCGAGCACCTCCATGACGCCACCCTGCTCGCGCACCGCCATGCCGAGGCCGGTCGAGAAGAAGGGATGGGTGAAGTCGACCTTCTCCTCGCGCTCCGGTGTCACGGTCAGCGCGCCGATGCCGGCGGCGAAGCGGCCGGTGGCGACGCCGTCGACCAGCTCCTGCGGCCGGGCGGCGACCAGCTCGTAGTCGAGCCTGAGCTCCTGCGCGATGGCGCCCCAGAGCGTCACGGCGATGCCCTGCCACCAGCCCTGGGCGTCCGGCGCCGAGAAGGGCGGCGATTCGAGCGCGGCGACCTTCAGCCGCGCCGGTGACGCGGACGGCGACGCGACCGGTCCCTGGGCGATGGCCGGCGCCGTGACCAGCAGCCCGATCAGCCCGGCGAGCAGCAGCCTACGCATCCATCCTCCCCCGGCCGGGCGGCCACGCACGGCCGCGTGGGTTCCCCTATCGCGGCCGGGGAGCGCGTGCCAGGGGGCGTGTGCCAGGAGGGGGCAGCGGCGCCGGTCAGAAGAGCCGGGCGTAGGCCTCGGGCTTGAAGCCGACGGTGAGGCGGTCGTGTATGTCGAGCACCGGGCGCTTGATCATGCTCGGCTGCGCCAGCATCAGGGCGATGGCGCGGGCCTCGGTCAGGGCCTCGCGCTCGGCCTCCGGCAGCTTGCGGAAGGTGGTGCCGGCGCGGTTGAGCAGCGTCTCCCAGCCGACCTGCCCGGCCCAGCGCTCGAGCGTGGCGCGGTCGATGCCGTCGGTCTTGTAGTCGTGGAAGCGATAGGCGATGCCGCGCGCGTCGAGCCAGGCGCGGGCCTTCTTCATGGTGTCGCAGTTCTTGATGCCGTGGATGGTGACGGTCATGGGACGTCCAACTCGTCGTGCGGCTGCGGCGGCGGCTCGTCACGCTCGGGCAGGTCGATCCCCGGGGCATCGAAGAACGCGTCCCAGGTGGCCTCGGCCGGCGCTGCGCCCAGGCTGTCGCTCACTCCCACTCGATCGTCCCCGGCGGCTTCGAGGTGATGTCGTAGGTCACCCGGTTGATCCCCCGCACCTCGTTGACGATCCGGTTCGCCACCCGCGCGAGGAACGCCATGTCGAAGGGATAGACATCCGCCGTCATGCCATCCGTGCTCGTCACCGCGCGCAGCGCGCAGGCCTGGTCGTAGGTCCGGCCATCGCCCATCACGCCCACCGTGCGCACCGGCAGCAGCACCGCGAAGGCCTGCCAGATCGCATCGTACAGGCCCGCCGCGCGGATCTCCTCGAGGTAGATCGCATCGGCCTTTCGCAGGATGTCGGCCTTCTCGCGCGTCACCTCGCCGGGGATGCGGATCGCAAGCCCCGGCCCGGGGAAGGGATGCCGGCCGACGATCGCCTCCGGCATGCCGAGTTCGCGGCCAAGCGCGCGGACCTCGTCCTTGAACAGGTCGCGCAGCGGCTCGACCAGCTGCATCCGCATGTGCTCGGGCAGCCCACCGACATTGTGGTGCGACTTGATCGTGACCGACGGCCCGCCGGTGGCCGACACGCTCTCGATCACGTCCGGATAGAGCGTCCCTTGCGCCAGGAAATCGGCGCCGCCGAGCTTCGACTGCTCCTCCTCGAAGACCTCGATGAACAGGCGGCCGATGGTCTTGCGCTTGACCTCGGGGTCGGTGACGCCGGCGAGCTGGCCGAGAAACAGCTCGGACGCATCGCGGTGCACCAGCTTGATGTTGAAGCGGTCGCGGAAGGTCGCGACGACCTGCTCGCTCTCGCCGGCCCGCATCAGCCCGTGGTCGACATAGATGCAGGTGAGCTGGTCGCCGATCGCCTCGTGGATCAGCACCGCGGCCACCGAGGAATCGACGCCGCCGGAGAGCCCGCAGATCACCCGACCCTTGCCGACCCGGGCGCGGATCCGCGCGACCGCCTCCTGCCGGAAGCCGGCCATCGACCAGTCGCCGGCGCAGCCCGCGACCCGGCGCGCGAAATTCGCCAGCAACTGCGCGCCATGCGGCGTGTGCACGACCTCGGGGTGGAACTGCACGCCGTAGAACCGACGCGCCTCGTCGGCGCAGGCTGCGAGCGGCGCGCCCTCGCTCGATGCCACTGCCTTGAAGCCGGGCGGCAGCCGGGTCACCCGGTCGCCATGGCTCATCCAGACCTGCTCGCGCGCGCCCCTCGGCCAGACGCCCTCGAACAGCGCACATTCCGCGACGACATCGACGAAGGCGCGGCCGAACTCGCGGTGATCGGAGGGCTCGACCTCGCCGCCCAGCTGCGCGCACATCGCCTGTTGCCCGTAGCAGATGCCGAGCACCGGCAACCCCGCCTCGAAGACATATTGCGGCACCCGCGGGGCGGCGCCCTCGGTGACGCTCGCCGGCCCGCCCGAGAGGATGATGCCGCGTGGCGCGAAATCCGCGATCCGCTCGGCCGTGGCGGTGAAGGGCCAGACCTCGCAATAGACCCCGGCCTCCCGGACCCGGCGCGCGATCAGCTGCGTCACCTGGCTGCCGAAGTCGAGGATGAGGATGCGGTCGTGGGCGGGGGCGCTCATGGCGCTATGCAGCATAGCCCCCGCCGGGCCGCAAGGATTCGCGCGCCGGCGCTACCCCTCCGGCGCCGAGGCGGTCGCCGCCAGCAGCGTGTCGATCGGGTCCCAGACGAAGGCCAATTGCTCCATCATCTGGCCGGCGAAGCGGATCACCTCGCGCGCCGCCTGCTTGCCGCCGAGCCGCTGGTAGAACCAGCGCGTCGGGTTGTCCCGCAGCACCCAGAGCATGACCGAGCGGCAGCCGACGGCGGCCAGATGCGCCGCCATCGCCCGCATCAGCCGCCGCCCGACCCCGCGGTCGCGGTAGTCATCCAGCAGGTAGAGCGTCTCGACCTCGCCGGTGCCGAGCGTGCCGTCACGGCGCGTCTTGCCGCCCGAGACGAAGCCGACGACCGTGCCGGCCTCCTCGGCGCCGAGCGGCGCATCCTCGCCGGTCGCGACCGCGACGAAGACGGCATGGCCATTGCGTCGCTCGCTGATCGCCTGCTCGTAGCCGAGCGCCTGGCGCAGCGCGGACATGTTCTTGAGATAGCCTTCGGGCAGCACGCCGGCATAGGCGGTGCGCCAGGTGGCGACATGCACGGCGCCGATGGCCGAGGCATCGGTGGGGCGGGCGCGACGGATGCAGATCATGCTCCACGCTTCCTCGTCTTTACCCCGGTCCTGTCCAGTCAGGACCTTCGTTGCAGGACGGCGGCGAAGAAGCCGTCGGTGCCATGTTGCGCCGGCGTGGTGACCAAGTGGTTGCCCGTACCCGGCGCCGCTCCCGATTGCCCTGCTTCCGTCCAGGCCTCGGCCAGCGGCAGCAGCGTGAAATCGGAATGCGACGAGAGGAAGGCATCCACTCGCTCCTCATCCTCTGCCGGCAGGAGCGAGCAGGTAGCGTAAACCAACCGCCCGCCCGACCGCACGAGTTCCGCGCTCATGTCCAGAATTTCACGTTGCTTCTGACCAAGCTCCGCGAGGTCGCGCGCATCGGTGCGAATCCGCGCGTCGGGGTTGCGCCGCCAGGTGCCGGTGCCCGTGCAGGGTGCATCGACCAGCACGCGATCGAACTGCCCGGCGCGCCGCTTCGCCCAGCGATCGCCGGGCTCGAGCAGATGCCGCTCTGCGTTGTCGACGCCGGCGCGGCGCAACCGCCGGACCGCGCCCTCGAGCCGCGGCGCATTCACGTCGCAGGCGGTCAGCCGGCCGCGATTCCGCATGTTTGCTGCAAGTGCGAGCGTCTTGCCGCCAGCGCCGGCGCAGAGATCGAGGACCCGCATGCCGGGCCGCGCATCGGTCAGCAGCGCGATCAACTGGCTGCCCTCGTCCTGCACCTCGATCAGCCCGTCCTGGAAGGCGCGCGTCGAGGTTACCGGCCGCCGCTCGGCGACCCGCAGGCCCCAGGGCGAGATGGGCGTCGGCGTGGTCTCGATGCCCTCGGCGGCGAGTGCGGCGGCGGCATCCTGGCGCGTTGTCTTCAGGAGATTGGCGCGCAGGTCGAGCGGCGCGGCCGCTTCCATCGCCGCGGCTTCCTCCGCCAGGCGATCGCCGAAGCGGTCGCGGAAGCCGGGCAGCACCCAGTCGGGCAGGTCGAGCCGCACGCCCTCGGGCATCTCCGGATGCAGCAGGCCGGTCGCACCCGCGCGCGCCGCATCCAGCGTGCGGAGCAGCTTTTCCTCCGGCACGGTCAGTGGCGGCGCGGCGTATTGCCCGCCGGGGAAGGCGGCGCGCACGCTCTCGACGGTCGCGCCAGTTTCGAACAGAAGGCGCCCCGCGATCAGCATCCTCGCCGTCGGCCGCGCGCGGATCCGCGCCAGCCACCAGTCGAGTCGCAGCCGCTGCCTCACCACGCCCCAGGCCCGCTCGTTGATCGCGCGCCGGTCGCCGCCGCCGATGTAGCGGCGGGCACGGAAGAAGTCGTTGGCGATGGCGTCCGCCGGCCGGCGCGGCTGGGCCTCCAGCGCCTCGAGCAGTTCGATCGCGGCGGCCAGCCGCGCGGCCGGCGTCACCCGATCAGGTCCGGCAGCGTGGCGAGGTCGCTGATCACCGTCGCATGCTCGGCGAGGCCGTACTCCGGCCGCGCACCGGCGCGATTCAGCCAGAAGACGCGGAAGCCGAAGCGCATGGCGCCATAGGCGTCCCAGGGGTTGGAGGAGACGAAGGCGATCTCGCCCGGCCGGCCGCCAAAGCGGTCGCAACCGAGCTGGTAGACGCGCGGGTCGGGCTTGTAGCGCCGGAGTGGATCGACGGAGAGCACCGCATCCAGATACTCGTCGAGCCCGCTCGCCGCCACCGCATCCGCCAGCATGCCTGCCGCGCCATTCGAGAGGATCGCGGTGCCGAGCCCCCGCGCGCGCAGCGCCTGCAGCACCGCAGCGATGCCGGGATACGCATCGAGCTTGCGATAGGCCGCAAGCAGGTCGGCGCGCAGCACGCGATCGGCCAGCCCATGCACTGCCATGGCGTGGTCGAGCGCGTGTTCCGTCAGCGCCCAGAAATCCTCGTAGGCGCCGGTCGCCGACATGATCCAGCTGTATTCGAGCTGGCGGTTGCGCCAGAGCGCGGAGATCGCGGCGGCTTCCGGCCCGAGCCGGTCGGCATGGCGCCCGACCGCGCTGTGCACGTCCAGCAGCGTGCCATAGGCGTCGAACAGGACGGCGAGCGGGCGGGCCATGCGGGGAGGCTAGCGCGGATGCGACAGGAGGCCGACAACAAAAGATGGGGGCGGTTCAGCCCGCCAACCGCAGCAACTCCCCCGGCTCTTCGAACCACGCGACCGGCCCCGCCGCCCGCAGCACCTCGGGCGCCGCATAGCCCCAGGCCACCGCCCCGAAGGCAATCCCCGCCTTCGCCGCCGCCTCGGCATCCCGGCTCTCGTCGCCGACATAGATCGCCTCGGCCCGGGTGACTCCGGCCGCCTGTACCGCCCGCCGCAGCAGCGGCGCCTTGCCGAACAGCCCGGCGCCGCAGCCGTAATGCCCGATCAGCGCCGCCGCGGGGCCGAGTCCCTGCCGGATGCTGGCCTCGCCATCCGAGCTGACGATCGCAAGCCGCAGCCCCGCCGCGGCGAGCCCCGCCAGCGCCTCGGCAATGCCCGGGAACAGCCCGATCTCGCCCGCCGCCTGGGCCTTCAGCGCCCGCATTTCGCGCGCGATCGCCGGCACCTTCCAGAGCGGCACCCGCAGGCTCCGCAACACCTCGCGGCTGCCGAGCGCGCGCAGCGCCGGCACCTCCTCGGGGGCGACCCGCCGCAACCCGTGCCGCTCCGCGACCGGCCCGAGCGCGGCCAGGAACCAGGGCAGGCTGTTGGCGAGGGTGCCGTCGTAATCGAGGATCACCAGGCGGTAGCGCATGCCCGGCCGTTAGCAGCCGGCGCCGCAACCCGCCCAGCCCTTGCGCCGCGCGACCCCCGCTGCCACACCCCCCGACGCATGAGCGAGGCCCCCGAAGCACCTCCCGCCGGCCTGCTGCCGGCCGGGCTGATGGACCTGCTGCCGCCCGAGGCGGAGCGGGAGGCCGCGCTCGTCGAGACGCTGATGACCGCCTTCGCCGCCCATGGCTACGAGCGCCTGAAGCCGCCCCTGCTCGAGTTCGAGGACAGCCTGCTCGCCGGCACCGGCGCCGCGGTTGCCGAGCAGACCTTCCGGCTGATGGACCCGGTCAGCCAGCGCATGATGGGGCTGCGCGCCGACACCACGCCGCAGGTCGCCCGCATCGCCGCGACCCGGTTGCGCGGCGAGCCCCGCCCGCTGCGGCTCTGCTACGCCGGCCAGGTCCTGCGGGTGAAGGGCACCCAGATCGCCCCCGCGCGTCAGCTGCCGCAGATCGGCATCGAGCTGATCGGGCCGGCCGCGCCGGCCGCGGATGCCGAGATCGCTGTCGTTACCGCCGAGGCGCTGGCCCGCGCCGGCGTGCCCGGGATCAGCCTCGACATCAGCCTGCCCACCATGGCGGGCGTGCTGCTCGAAGAGGCGGGGCTCGCCGAGCGTGAGCTGCTCGCCGCGCTCCGCCTCGGCATCGACCGCAAGGACCCGGTCGCGGTGCGCGCGGCCGCTGCCCGCTCCGGGGTGCGCGCGATCGATCTTGGCGCGCTGCTGCCGCCGCTGCTCGATGCTGCGGGGCCCGCCGATGCGGCGCTCGCCGCGCTCGCCGCGCTCGACCTGCCGGCGCCGGCGCGCGCCATCGCCGACAATGCGGCCGCCGTCATCGCGGCGATCCGCGCCCGCGCGCCGGCGCTGCGCATCACGCTCGACCCGCTCGAGTTCCGCGGCTTCCACTACCACACCGGCGTCGCCTTCACGGTCTTCGGCCCCGGCCTGACCGGCGAGCTGGCGCGCGGCGGGCGGTACCTGGCGCAGAACGAGGAGCCGGCGACGGGCATGAGCCTCTACCCCGATGCCGTGCAGCGCGCCGCCCCCGCGGCGCCGCCGCGGCCGCGGGTCTTCGTGCCGATCGGCACGCGGGCCGAGGCCGCTGCCGCGCTGCGCGCGCGGGGCTTCGCCACCGTCGCCGCGCTCACCGAGACGGACGCGCCGGCCGCGCTGCGCTGCACCCATGTGCTCAGGGACGGCGCGCCCGTCCCGCTGACCGAGGAACACTGACATGGCCAATGTCGCCGTGATCGGCGCCCAGTGGGGCGACGAGGGCAAGGGCAAGGTGGTGGACTGGCTGGCGAGCCGGGCCGATATCGTCGTGCGCTTCCAGGGCGGCCACAATGCCGGCCATACGCTGGTCGTCGGCGGCGAGACCTACAAGCTGAGCCTGTTGCCCTCGGGCGTGGTGCGCGGCAAGCTCGGCATCATCGGCAATGGCGTCGTGCTCGACCCGCAGGCGCTGCTGGACGAGATCGCCAAGGTCACGGCGCAGGGGCTGAAGGTGACGGCCGAAAATCTGCGCATCGCCGAGAACGTGCCGCTGATCCTGCCGCTGCACCCCGCACTCGACCGCGCGCGCGAGACGGCGCGCGGCGGCGACAAGATCGGCACGACAGGGCGGGGTATCGGCCCGGCCTATGAGGACAAGGTCGGCCGGCGCTCGATCCGGCTCTGCGACCTCGCCGAGCCCGAGACGCTGTCGAAGAAGCTCGACGAGCTGCTGCTCCACCACAACTCGCTGCTCAAGGGCCTCGGCGCGCCGGTCTTCGAGAAGCAGCCGCTGCTCGACCAGCTGCTCGGCTGGGCGCCGCAGCTGCTACCGTTCTCGGAAGCCGTGTGGGAGCGGCTGGACGAGGCCAAGCGCACCGGCAAGCGCGTGCTGTTCGAGGGCGCCCAGGCGGTCATGCTCGACGTCGACCACGGCACCTTCCCCTATGTGACCTCGTCCAACACCGTCGCCGGCAATGCCGCGGCGGGGGCGGGGATCGGGCCGGATGCGATCGGCATGGTGCTCGGCATCGCCAAGGCCTATTCGACGCGCGTCGGCAGCGGGCCCTTCCCGACCGAGCTGCATGACGAGATCGGCAAGGGCCTCGGTGATCGCGGCCGCGAGTTCGGCACGGTGACGGGCCGCCGCCGCCGCTGCGGCTGGTTCGACGCCTGCATGGTGCGCCAGGCCGTGAAGATCGGCGGCGTGCAGGGCATCGCGCTGACCAAGCTCGACGTGCTCGACGGCCTGGCGGAGCTGAAGATCTGCACCGGCTACCGGATCCATGGCGAGGTGGTGAAGCGGCTGCCGGCGGCGATGGGTGCGCAGGCCGCGGCCGAGCCGATCTACGAGACGCTCGAGGGCTGGTCCGGCTCGACCCAGGGCGCGCGCAGCTACGCCCAGCTGCCGGCGGCTGCGGTGAAATACGTCCGCCGGATCGAGGAACTGGTCGAGGCACCGGTGGTGCTGCTATCGACCAGCCCTGACCGCGACGACACCATCACGCTGCGCGACCCCTTTGCCGGTTGATCCGATGCGACGTCCTGCCCTTGCCCTCGCCGCGCTGCTCCTGGCCGGTGCCGCCCAGGCCGAGAAGGCCTGCTTCCTCAGCTATGCCGGCTTCGAGGAAAAATACCCGCAGCATCTCGACCTCGATCTCTGCCCGGGCGGCCAGGTGAAGCCCGAGGAGGGCTTCTGCCGGGTCGCGCTCATCGGCGCCGATGTCGTGGTCTACGAGTTCCGCCACGGCGAACCGGAGCCCTGCCTGGTGCGGGCCGATCGCTATGCGGTGACCGACTTCATCGCGCGCTTCGGCGCGACCTACACGAAGCCCTGACGCCCTGCGTCAGCGCCGACCGCTCTGTTTCTTCGTCAGCAGGGTGTTCGACAGCAGCTGCGGCGAGGTCGCCGGATCCTCGCGGATCTCGACCAGGTTGCAGCCCTGCTCGGCCAGCAGCGCGAAGAGCGCCGGCTGCGGAATGGCGTGGGTCTGTACCTCGCCGGGCGCCGGCGGCTCGGCGGTCGCGGCGTCATAGGCATAGCCGAGCAGCCCGGTGACGAGCTGCAGATAGGCGATGCCGCCGGGGTTCAGCCGCTCCAGCATGCGCTCGAGGAAGTAGCAGGCGACCGGCGGCGGCAGCAGCTGCAGCCAGCCGATCGAGACCAGCGCGTCGCAGCGCGGTACCCGCTCGAAGGCCGCCGCGCCGTTCAGCAGCACGAGGTTCAGCGTCTCGAGCCCGGCGGCATCCAGGCCGCTGCGGGCGACGGCCAGATGGCTCGCCGAGACCTCGGTCCCGGTCACCCGCGGCAGCGCGCCGGCGAGCACGCGCGTCAGCCGCCCGACTCCACAGCCCAGCTCGACGCAGTGCCGCAGCTGGCCGGGCGCGATCCCGCCGCGCTTCAGTGCCGCGAGGAACCGCTCGACCTCGACCTTGCCGGTCTCCTCGAAGGCGGCGCGCGTCGTCTCGTCCATCCGGGCCGCGCGGAAGGCATCCTGCGGCATGGTGGACCAATGCGGCTCGGTCTCACCCAAGGCGATGCGCTGGGCGATGGTGGCGGTGATCAGCCGCGCGCGCTGCGCCGGCGTGAGCCGGGTTACGACCTGCGGCGGCGCGTCGGGGAAGGGGTGGCGCAGGGCGCTTCCGGCGCGCACCGCCTGGGCGAAGCGGAACTCCTCCGAGGCGAGCAGCGCGGCGCGGAGGGCCTCGAAGGTCGGATAGGCCAGCAGGGCATTCTGGATCACGTCGTCGCTCTCGACCTCGCGGCCCAGCATGAACCGGTAGCCGTAGCGGACATCATCCGCCGAGATCACGGCGCGCGCGCCACCTGCTCCAGCCCATGCTGCTCGCGCACCGCATGGAAGCGCAGCATCGGCCATTCCTCCTCGGCGCGCTTTCGGCGCCAGTCGCTGCCGAAGAAGGCGATGAGCTCGCCATCGTGGTCCTCGCCGGCATCGCGGCGGTTCGCGGCGGCGAAGCGCTCCTTGGCCGATTTGTCGTCGGTATCGACCCACCGCATCATCGACCAGGGCGTGTCCTGGAAGCGGGCGGGCACGCCGTATTCCACCTTCAGCCGGCTCTGCAGCACGTCGAGCTGGAGCTGGCCGACCACGCCGACGACCGGCAGCGAGCCGTCGAGCGGGCGGAACAACTGCACCACGCCTTCCTCGGCCAGCTGGTCGAGCGCGGTCTTCAGCTTCTTGGCCAGCATCGGATCCTCGAGCTGGACGTGCCGCAGGATCTCGGGCGCGAAGCTCGGCACGCCGCGGAAGTTAAGCTCCTCGCCCTCGGTCAGCGTGTCGCCGATGCGCAAGGTGCCGTGGTTGGCGATGCCGACCACGTCGCCCGGCCAGGCTTCCTCGGCCACCTGACGGTCCTTGGCGAAGAAGAAGAGCGGCGCATTCACCGGCACCTGCTTGGCGGTGCGCACCTGCTTCAGCCGCATGCCCTTGACCAGCTTGCCGCTGCAGAGCCGAACGAAGGCGACGCGGTCCCGGTGGTTCGGGTCCATGTTGGCCTGCACCTTGAAGACGAAGCCGGTCAGCTTCTCCTCCTCCGGCCGCACCGCGCGGGGGTCGCCAGCGCGGGCGCCGGGCGGCGGGGCGTAGCGGGCCAGGCCGTCCAGCAGGTGGCCGATGCCGAAATCGCGCAGCGCCGAGCCGAAGAAGACCGGCGTCAGGTGGCCCTCGCGGAAGGCGGCGAGGTCGAAGGTGTTCAGCCCCGCCTCGGCGAGTTCCGCCTCCTCGCGCAGCGCCGCGGCGCGCGCGTGGCCGACCAGCGCATCGAGCTTCGGATCGTCGATGCTGCTTAGCGGCACGGCGCCGGTGTCGTCGGCATCCACCGGCAGGAAATGCCTGTCGAGCAGGTCCCAGGTGCCGGCGAACTCGCTGGCGCGGCCGACCGGCCAGGCGACCGGCGCGGCGTCGAGCGCCAGCGTCTTCTCGATCTCGTCGATCAGCTCGAAGGGATCGCGCGCCTCGCGGTCCATCTTGTTGACGAAGGTGATGATCGGGATGTCGCGCAGCCGGCAGACCTCGAACAGCTTGCGGGTCTGGCTCTCGATGCCCTTGGCGGCATCCAGCACCATCACCGCCGCGTCGACCGCGGTCAGCGTGCGGTAGGTGTCCTCCGAGAAATCCTCGTGGCCCGGGGTGTCGAGCAGGTTGAAGACCAGACCGCCGCGCTCGAAGGTCATCACGCTGGTCGCGACCGAGATGCCGCGATCCTGCTCGATCTTCATCCAGTCCGAGCGGGTCCGCCGGGCATTGCCCTTCGCGCGCACCGCGCCGGCCAGCTGGATGGCGCCGCCGCGCAGCAACAGCTTCTCCGTCAGCGTCGTCTTGCCGGCGTCGGGGTGGGCGATGATCGCGAAGGTGCGGCGCCGCGCGGCTTCCGCCGCGACCTGGCTGGCGGGTTCGACAAGGGCGTTCATGATAGCGAGGGTTTAGACGCTGGTGGCGGGCTGCGCCAGCGCGGGTTGCGCCTCGGCCACGGGGTCGGCCACCGGTGCCATGGTGGCCAGCGCCACCACGCGCTCCGCCGAGGCCCGCCAGGTCGCGATCCGCGGCATGTTGGCGACCGGCCAGCCGAGCGCATTGCCGACCGTCTGGAAGGCCTGCGCCGCCTGCATCAGCCAGCCCAGCGAGGCGACACCCGCCAGGTAGGCCGGCGTCGCCACCAGGTAGGGCAGGCCGAGCCCCAGCCGGGTCACGCCGCAGACGAAGAATTCCAGCCAGGAATAGGCGCGCGACTGGCGGTCGAAGACATGCGCGAGGTCGCCGAAGAGCCGGCCGAGCAGCCCGTGGCTCTCGGCCCCATAGGCACCCTGGTCGCGGGTGCGCACGAGGGCGGCGCGATACTCCGCCTCGCGCGCCTGCCGCTCATCCGTGCTGCGCACCAGCGGGCGCCCGGCGATCAGCGCGACCACCATGCCGATGGCGGAATAGAGGATCGCCAGCCACAGCAGGTAGCCCGGCATGTGGAAGGTCCAGCCGCCGAGGGTGATGGGCGGATGGTCCGAGAGCACCCAGAGCACGCCGATGAAGGAGGCGGAGGTGATCATCGCATGGGTGAAGGAGGCGGCGAGCTCGACCGCCTCCTCGGTCGAGATCCTTGCATCCTCGGCGATCCGGCCATCGACATTGGGCGGGGCGGCGCCGCCGGCGGCGATCCAGCCCGAGGTCAGCCGGTGCGAGAGCCAGGCTCGCCAGCCGAGCGCCAGCCTGCGTCGCGCCATCATCTGCCCGGCGCTGGCGACGCACATGCCGGCGACGATCAGCACCAGGATGCCGGATTGCAGCAGCACGCCATGGACGTCGCGCTGCTCGAGCGCGTTGAAGAGGTCGCGGTTCCAGGTGTTGAACCGCAGCAGCAGCGCCACCTCGAGCAGGATCATGCAGAGCAGCGCAGCGACCAGGCCAAGCGCCTTGCGCCGGCTTTCCGGCCGGTGCCAGAAACCGCCGGCGAGCGCCCAGAAGCGGGCGGCCGTCGCGGACCAGCTCGAATGCGCAGTTTCCCCGGCGGTCATGGCGTGCCCCAGATCGCTCGGCGCCCTCTCTCCCAGGCCGGGAGTTGGGCCCGCGCCATCCCGGACGCAAGCGGAATCGCTACGCGACGGGAAGTTCCGCGAGCAGGGCGCGCAGGTCGAAGCGGCGGTTGGTCATCGCGAGCCGGCCCTCGGCGTCGCGCGGCCATTCGATCCGCGGCCGGTCGCGATACAGCTCGACACCATTGCCGTCCGGGTCGCGCAGGTAGATTGCCTCCGAGACGCCGTGGTCCGAGGCGCCCTCGAGCTCGATGCCGACCTGCAGCACGCGCATGAGCGCCGCAGCCAGCGCGGGGCGGTCGGGGTAGAGCAGGGCGACGTGGTAGAGCCCGGTACTGCCGCGCGGCGGCGGCGGGCCGCCCGCGCTCTCCCAGGTGTTGAGCGCGATGTGATGGTGATAGCCGCCGGAGGACAGGAAGGCGGCCTGGTCGCCGTAGCGCTGGGTCACCTCGAAGCCGATGACGTCGCGCCAGAAGCCGAGCGCACGGTCGAGGTCGGCGACCTTCAGATGGACATGGCCGATGCGGATATCGAGGTGGGACATGGAGTGGCTCCTTTGTCCCGGATATCGCCATCGATCAGGGCCGGCGCCAATCACCGGCCCTTATGGCGACTATAGCCCTGCCTGCGATTCACGCCCTTAGGCGCTGGCGCCTCGGGCGATCGCGGGCGTCAGGCGTCGAGGAAGCTGCGCAGGCTGCGGCCGCCCGAGCCACGCTGCAGCTTGCGCAGCGCCTTCGCCTCGATCTGGCGAATGCGCTCACGCGTGACATGGAAGGTGCGGCCGACCTCCTCGAGGGTGTGGTCGCGCTCCATGCCGATGCCGAAGCGCATGCGGATGATGCGCTCCTCGCGCGGCGTCAGGTCGGCGAGCACGCGGGCCGCCGCCTGGCGCAGGCCACTGCGGGCCGCCGCGTCGAACGGCATCACCGCATTGCGGTCTTCGATCAGGTCGCCGAGACGGGCGTCCTCATCCTCGCCGATCGGCGTATCGAGGCTGACCGGCTCCTGCGTGATGCGCTGGACAGACTTCACCTTGTCGACGGGCATGCCGAGCTTGGCCGCGATCTCGGCCGGCGTCGGCTCGCGCCCGGTGCGGTGCGCGAGGTTGCGGCCGAGACGCGCGACCTTCGCCGCCGTCTCGACCATGTGCACCGGCACGCGGATCGTCCGGCCCTGGTCGGCGATGGCGCGCGCGATCGCCTGCCGCACCCACCAGGTGGCATAGGTCGAGAACTTGAAGCCCTTGCGCCAGTCGAACTTCTCGACCGCGCGCATCAGGCCGATGTTGCCTTCCTGGATCAGGTCGCCAAACTGCAGGCCGCGGTTGCGGTACTTGCGGGCGATGTGGACGACCAGGCGCAGGTTGGCGCGGGTCAGCTCGTCCTTGGCGCGGCGCATGTCGCGCTCGCCGCGGGCCATCGCCAGGTGCACGCTGCGGAGCTTCGGCGCGGCCAGGCCGCAGCTTTCCTCGAGTACCGCGATCTGCACGCGGAGCGCCTTCAGCTCCTCGGTCGCCGCCGGCTTCTTCGGCAGCTTGGCGCAGACCGCCTTGCAGCCGGCCGCACTGCCGTCCCAGGACTTCAGGAACTTCTCGCGGTCGAGCCCGGCGGAATTCGCCGCGCGCAGCGCCTGGCCGTCGAGGCCGTTCAGCTGCTTGTGCGCCTCGCGCACGCGCGCGGTCAGCGACTCGATGCGGTCGGGGCGCAGCCGCAGCGCGCCGATCAAGCCGGCGAGCTCACGCTTCTGCTCATCCGTCTCCAGCACCTTGGCGGCAGCGGCCAGCATCGCGTCGAAGGAGGCGAGCACCTCCGGCCGCAGCCGCTGCTCCTGCGTCTCCTCGACCGGCTCGCCAGCCTCGGTCTCCTCGCCGGTCTCGGCGGCGGCGGCCAGCGCCTCGAGCTCGACCAGGTCGCGCAGCGGGATGGTCGCGCCGGCGATCGCCGCCCGCCACTCGCGGATCAGCCCGACGACCGCGGGCGCCTCGCCGAGCGCGGCCATCATCGCCTCGCGGCCGG
>Ga0114976_10000117_pt1 | contig 43168 bp, 41 predicted proteins | sample S_130805_EF_Meta_FD_87319 | JGI IMG/M metagenome (GOLD analysis project Ga0114976, IMG submission 87319) | Freshwater microbial communities from Lake Simoncouche, Canada to study carbon cycling - S_130805_EF_MetaG | ecosystem: Environmental > Aquatic > Freshwater > Lake | place: Lake... | reverse complement strand
TGATCATAGAAGTGATATTTATTCTTTAGGGGTAACCATGTTTTATGCCATCAACGGAAAGCCTCCATATAATTCAGATACAGATTCTCAGTTTGATATTTTTAATAAAATTGTGTTCGAACCACTGCCTGAATTTTCAGTTCAAAACAATCATCATCTTATTGTATCAAAAGCTTGTGAAAAAAATAGGGAAAAGAGATTCCAAACGTGCTTTGAATTCTTACAAGCATTTAGTTTGACATCACTAAATCCAGAATCAAACGAAAAAACAATAATTGAAGAAAAAATCACCAACAATAAAAAAGAAGAAAAGACAATCTTAAATGTAGAATCTGATAGCAATAATCAAAATTTTGAAAATTCCAATTTTCCATATAAAGCAAAAAGTCCTAATAATAAAAAGAAAACAATATCAATTATAACTGCGTTCGCATTATTTATTTTAGGTGTTTGGGGTGTGTTCAATATCAATATTCAAACAACAAATGAAAATAATAATAATGTTTCATCTACCGACAATCCTAAAACAGATACCATGTCTTTAGCAAATGTTACAGATACTACTCAACTGTATGATAAGTCAAATAACAATAAACGAAATGATAAAAACAACGGAACGGTTACAATTAGCAGCCAAGTGTGGATGACAAAAAACTTGAATGTGGACAAATTTCGGAATGGTGATCCTATACCACAAGCAAAATCAGAGGAAGAATGGAAAGTAGCCATAGAAAACAAACAGCCAGCTTGGTGTTACTACGATAACAACCCTGCTAACGGCTTAAAATGGGGCAAATTATATAATTGGTTTGCAGTGAATGATTCTAGGGGTTTGGCTCCTAAAGGCTATCATATTCCTACAGACTCAGAATGGACAACATTAATTAAACAAGGCAAAGGATTTTTAGGTCCTAAAGGCGGCATAATAAGTGGCAATATTGATGGCTCTGGAGACTATCGATTCTCCAACGATAACTTCATCGGTTACTGGTGGAGTGCCACAGAGTTTGATTCGGACGAAGCATGGTACCGATATCAATACAACAAGGAATTCAATTTTGACCGACTATACTGCGTAAAGACAAAAGGGTTATCTGTCCGCTGCCTCGAGAATTAATATAAAAAATTCAGTTGAAAATTTCAGGATACAACCCATCAAATTTTGAGTTAACGGATTCCTTCAACACCATGGTGCTTAATCCCACGTTTAAACGGTTTTTTATGGACGCCTTGGCCTATGGAATTCATGCATTTCAGAAACGATTTAAAGTCACACGTTTTCATCATGGATTTGTTTTAACGGAAAATTTCGTGATGAATGTTTGTCTGTCAATTGGTTTTTATCCTTGGATGACGCAAGGATGAAAATCAATTCATGGAAAAATGATTATAATTTTTTTCGTCCTCATAGTTCTCTTGATGATTTAACTCCTGAAGAATTTATTAACTTACACTCATATACACCTAAATTCTCTAGTTCTAACATGTCCTAAGAATTGGGAGGACCTCAATTTTTTAAATTATTCTTTCAAAAAATGAAGTATATTTGAGTTGAATCCATAGTAAAGCATAAAACTAAATTAATTATGAAAAATACAATTGCAAAAAACTTAAAATGGACAGTTTTACTATTTGTCACTTTTATTTCAATAAATGCAATTAGTCAAAACAGCTTTGATTTACCTAAAGGGTACCAAACTTTCAAAGACTATGACGGCAATGAACAAAGGGCGCAAGGAGATTTTGATGGCGATGGTATTAACGACCTCGTTATTTTATGTTCTTCAGAAGATGAGGAGACCATTATGGTTGTTTACTTAACCTCGCGTTATTTGGTTGACCGCAGTTATTTTTGGTTCCCTTGGGATTCTGACATGAATACTTTTACCTATGAAAATAATGTATTAACAATAGATGCCATATATGGAACGGGAAGATGGGGTACTACCTTAAAGCTAAAATATTACACCAACTTAAAAAACATGAAATTAATCGGTTATGACGAATGGCAATTACCTGACTATGATCAAAATGGAGGTTATAATAAAAGTATTAATCTAAATACTAATGAATACCAAGTGAATGATGGGGTAAAGAAGAAAATTAGTATTGATGTAATCACGCTATCAACTATTGAAAAATACTTTGTCTATTTATCGCAAATAGGACAAAACGAAATAGATAACTAAAAAACAAGTGCAACTTTCCTATTTAGTTGATTATCAAGTTATTTTTCTTAATTTCAACTAATATTGAGAGAAAGAAATTACTATAACTAAAATTTTAACCATGAAAAAATACAGCTACTTATTATTCTTAACAGTTTTGCTTCTTACTCAAAGTGTACGTCGTCAAACTAAAGTGAACTTTTCACTAGTTGGAGTTTCGTGCTGATTCAAAACTATTTATTTTATTTTGATTTTCAAAACTTTGACTTAAAATTTCTCGTTGATATTTTTTTCTTCTAGCCAATAGCGTCAACTTTTTGATGCGTTTTCTTTCCGTTAAAATGGCATCTCCACGACCAAAATAGTACATGGCACTGTCATATTTTTGATTGTTTTAGTAGCACATACCTTTTTCACATTGTTCGTGTGGCCCACAGCTAATAACAGTAATTAAAAAAATAAGTGCGTTTAATAAAAGTTTAATCGATGTTTTCATTGTTACTGATTTACAATTAAGGATTACAAGAATTCCCAAATCCATAGATGTCTTCGTTCGTAAAGTCCCAATCAACATTCCCGTACTCATCATTAGTACTCATTAAGGTATTTAATGGTGAAGTGTCTAAAGTTATAAAAGGTAAAGTGCAATCACTCACATTACTGCGTTAATTTGAAAATAAAATCATTTACTTTTGCTTCTTTTTAAAACAATTGAATGAAGAGTGAAGGTCCTAATAATTCTAGGCTTTATATCCTATTAGCAAGTCTAAGTTTTATAATTCCATTAAGTCTATTATACATGTATAACTATTTTTTAGACCCAATAAAAATAGGGGGAATCGAAATAAAAAAAATAATTCCTGAAGATGACTTTTACACGGAGAAAGTACATGTAGTTCATCAAGACAAAGAAATAGGAAAGGATCAAAATGTCCAAACAAAAAAAGTTTTGAAAATTAATGAAAAGGAGAATCAGCCTAGAAAATTTTTTTCGAATGCTACTAGGGATGAGAATGAAATTAATTTGCAGACTTCATTAACAAGTAATTTGGGAGGATTAGACTCTACTAAGCAAAGAATCCTTTTGATGGGAGATTCAGAATGTGGAGGATTGTGTTATCAGTTGAATGATTATTGTATTCAAAATGGACATCAATTAGTTGCTTCTTTCGTTTGGAATTCTGCCACGATATTAAATTTTGCTTACTCAGATACCGTAAATAAAATTATTGAGAAATATAAACCAACATATATCTTTATAGTTTTAGGCTTAAATGAATTGTATGCAAGGGACCTGACCAAAAGAAAACAAGCGGCACAAATATTAGCCAAAAAAATTGAAGGAATACCTTATACGTGGGTGGGTCCGGCAAATTATGTAAATGACCGAGGAATTAATCAAGTTTTTTATGAATCTGCAGAGAAAGGTAGTTTTTACCTAACCAAAAAACTTAACCTTCCCAAAGGTGGCGATAATAGACATCCCAGCAGTAAAGGTTACAGAATTTGGATGGATTCATTGGCTGTTTGGGTTGAAAAAGATGCTAAATACAAAATAGTTCTAACTCCACCAGTCAAAAGGAATCGCCTTTATAAAACAAAAATAATAAGTTTAAATGCAGCTAGATATCGTGGTTACAAATAATCAATTATTGAATTGGGATCTCCTGAAGGATTCATTAATGTATTCAACGGAAAAGCCCTGGTTCTTTACAGAGTTCAGTTTTCTTTTTGTATTTGGTTTTTTTCTATTGTTTTATACACTTTTTGTGAAACAACAATTTTGGAGGAAACTATATATTATTGCCTTTAGCTTATTCTTCTACTTTAAATCCAGCGGACCGTTTCTACTATTGTTTGTTTTTATGATTTGTATGGATTATTTATTTGCTATACAAATTGATAAATCCAAAGGCTGGAAAAGAAAAATTTTATTGCTTACTTCAATATTACTAAGCTTATCCTTTTTACTTTATTTTAAATACTCAAATTTTTTTATTTCAAATGTCAATTATATATTTAAATCAGACTTTAGCCTAGGAGAATTGTTTTTACCTATTGGTATTTCATTTTACACCTTTCAATCTATTAGTTATATAATAGACGTTTATAAAAAAGAAATCCCTCCAACAAAGAGTTTTTCTGATTACACATTTTATATGACGTTTTTTCCTCATCTTGTCGCTGGACCTATTGTAAGGGCAAAAGATTTCATACCACAAATCAAAAATTCTCAAGTAATAAATAAAGAATTATTCAGAGAAAGTTTGATGCGAATAGTTATAGGTTTAGTAAAGAAATTATTTATTGCCGATTATCTAGCAAAATACGTTGATTTAGTTCATTTAACACCCGATGGTTTTTCTGGAGGAGAACAACTAATTTCAATGTATGCCTATAGTTTTCAAATTTATTTTGATTTTTCCGGTTATTCGGACATTGCCATAGGAATCGCTTTGTTACTTGGTTATAGGTTAAAAGAAAATTTCGATAATCCTTATGGTTCTAAAAATATCACTGAATTTTGGCGAAAATGGCATATTTCTTTAAGCCTTTGGCTTAGGGACTATATTTACATACCATTAGGTGGAAACAGAAAAGGGACATTTAATTTGTATTTATTTTTAATAATAACCATGTTAGTTGGAGGGTTTTGGCATGGGGCAGATTGGCGATTCGTTTTCTGGGGTTTAGCTCATGGTCTTGCGCTTGTCCTTCACAAGATTGTTTCAAAACATATCAAAATAAAACCCACATTTTTCACAAGAATGATGGGCGTGTTTTTTACTTTTAATTTTGTTTCGATTTGCTGGATATTTTTTCGAGCAACATCTTTTGAAAGTGCTTTTGCATGCTTAAAAAACATATTTACAAAAATTTCTTGGGTTGATTTTGAAGGTTTTTGGATTGCACGCCCTGAAATTTTGTACATACTTTTCGTGGCAGCGTTTATTTGTTTTTTTCCTTTTACGATAAAGGATATAGTTTACAAGAGAATACTTCGGATACCATCCTTATTTTGGTTTATTATTCTTTTGATTTCGCTACAAATAATCATCCAATTTAAGGACGATGTGGTTCAACCATTTATTTATTTTCAATTCTGATCAATGAAATTAATGTCCCTATTATTTAGTTTTTTTAGTGTCTTTTATTCATTTTGTCAAAAGGATGGTTTCAAAGTAGATGACTATCTTATTGGTGTCACAGCATCAGAGAACCTCGATAAAAGTCTTAAAATACTTCATTCAATTAAACTTAAAAATGAAATTGTCACAGGTGATTCAATTTTTACAATTTTACATTTTGGTGACAGTCACATTCAAGGCGATTATTTTTCGGGTGAGTTAAGAAGACAATTACAATCGTATTTTGGGAATGCTGGTCAAGGCATTATTTTCCCATATTCTATTTGTAAAAGTTATGGACCAAAAGGGATTAAGGTTAATTCAACGGGTATCTGGAATGGGGTGAATATATTAAAAAACACTTCTAAGAAGGAAATAGGGATGAGTGGATATAGTATTTCGACGTTAGATTCGAATTCAAAATTAAATTTCAATATTTCGGAAAATTTTAAAGGTGAAAAGTCAAATGAAATTTCAATTTGGACAAGCGGTGGACCAAATTCTTTTGACTATAATTTAAACCCAGAAATGACATTAAAGCATCAAGATTCTTTTGATAATGGGTGGTTGGTTAGGGATTATAAATCAAATACAACAATAGATTCGTTTACTATTTCACTACAGAAATCGAATACTTCGAATAATAAATTTTACTTCCAAGGTTTCGAATATAAAACCAATTCGGATTTTGGGATAAATTATCATCATTGCGGTGTTGTAGGAGCCCAATTCATTCATTTGGTACAAAATTCAGATTTAATTAAGCAACAACTTGAATTTATTAAGCCTAACTTAATTATTTTTTCCTTCGGAACAAATGAAGCCTATAATCAAAGTTTAGATACTTCTTTTTACTATAATTCTATTTCTAAATTTCTCATAGCAATTCAAAATTCATTGCCTGAAACTGCGATGATTATTACAACCGCTCCAGATACGCGAAGTCAGGGAAAAACACCACCGAATCAGGTGAATGTGAACAATCAATTGACCAAAATATCAAAGAATTTAAATCTTTCACTTTTTGATCTTAACAAAGCCATGGGAGGATGGGGGTCGCTATTTAAATGGAATGAGAATAACCTGACACTTAAGGATAAGTTACATTTTAATGCTGAAGGGTATAAGTTACAAGGTCAAATGATGTCTTTTGCAATATTAAATAAGTACAATATGAAATATCCTCATGACAGCCTACCTCTAAATGGTTTAAAAGAATCACTTCGGGAAGGATTGAAACCTATTTTTTTTCAAAAAGAAAATACTGAGATACAAGATTCTACGATTAAAATATTACCGGAGAAACAAACAATTAATCCTCAAAAAAAAATAATCTCAAAAAAAACTCCAAAAACGTTTTATACTGTAAAGCAAGGTGATACCATCTATGCTATTGCGAGACAAAAAAAAACAAGCGTTAAAAAAGTACTAGATGCAAACAATTTAAAAGAAAATTCTATAATTGTGCCTGGACAGAGGTTAGTGATTCCTTTAAATTAATTTGAACAATGTTTTTTAATGATTGCATTCACTGTCTTACTCCAGAGTTTGGCGTCAGCAGCATATCCTCCAGAAGCAATGGAATTAACCCATTTGGATGTATCCTTTGATCCTTTCAACTTTTCGTAATATTTCTTACTAGAAATTAACTCACAAAAACCAATGAAAGAGTCATCAACAGTTGGAAAATACTTATAACTACTTTTATATCCAGATATAGCAGGTTTACTCGGCCCAACAATTCCAAAATGATTATGTAATAATCGCCCTACTTTACTTGTCCCACCCCCAGATTCTAGATAACCAACAGCCAAAATGACACATGATGGAATGCTATATTTTTCTTCCATTTGTTGCGCTAAATCTTTATAATCTGAAAAATATTTATGTTGCTGTGAGTATCCAAAAAATGAAAAAAAAGTAATTAAAACAAAAAATGAAATTTTCATAAACATTTTACTTTAAATTGACGAAATAAATTTAAAAGTTAGCATTCCTCTTCCCAAACGATGTTTAGGTAAATTCTCGTCAAAAATTGATGAATAAACAAAGCCTCCCTAACCTAATTATTGTCACTAAGTTAGGTATCTAATTTAAAACGAGGAAACAAATAGTTGCTAAAATGTTCATTTAGAATCGTTAATGGAAATTATGTGTTATGGTGTTTCAGTTTTCGGCTGTCTAAATTGGGCTGTCCAACCCTTATGAATTAAACGACAAGAGCACATTTACCTCGGGTCTTCAAACTTAGCCATAAAAAATCCAACACAGGGAAGAATTCCAATTTAGTCCGATGACTTTCTTTTAAGGATTACAAGGATTTCCAAATCCATAGATGTCTTCGTTCGTAAAGTCCCATGTTACATTACCATAATCATCATTAGTAATCATTAAGGTGTTTAATGGTGATATGTCTAAGGTAATAAAAGGTTTAGTGTAATCGATTCCATTTTTTCCAGTCCAACTAAACTTTAAAGGTTTACCGTCAATTTGAGAAATTTCTATGTCATATACTGAACCATTTGAGGTGCCAGTTCGAATCCAATAATGTTGATAAGGTTCAATTAACCTGTCGGGAAGGATGTCTTGTCCAAAGCTGGATGTACCGGTTTCTCTTATTCTGACCATTGAAAAAGTTTGATCACTTTCGTTTGCAATCCAGAAGCAATAAACCTGCGAGAACGTGTTTTCAAACATTTGGACTAAAAAAAATAATCCTAAAACAAAAAACAAACTGAAATTTTTCTTAATCCGGGCTAGCATATGATTTTTTTGTACAAACTTAGATTAAGTTCCTAAACTTCAAGCAAATTGAGATTTGGATTAATAATAATTTAACATATACAAACATGAAAAAGAAGGTAGCTTATTCTTCTCAAATTTTCTTTATTTTCTTAATTTCGTAAGCACACTAAACAACAACTACTATGAAACAATTTATAAAAATTAAAAATGTTGCTATTTTAAGCTTTATTACGCTTTATTGTAATTTTCTATTCGCAACTGCCATTTCTGTATGGTCCCCCCCTTTTTCTTATCGAAAGCAAAACCTTATTCCCCCAAAGGTTTATGCCGTTATTGTTGGTATTTCAGACTACGAAGGAACAGCCAGTGACCTTAGGTATTCTTCGGTAGATGCCGAGTTATTTTATAATAACTTGAAATCAGCAATGCCATCTGAATGTGCTCGAGGTGATGTTAGATTGTTATTAAATGCTGATGGAACCAGTGACAACATTGAGAAAGCCATTATAGAAGTTTTTAATAAAGCGAGTGCGTCTGATTACATCTTGTTTTTCTTTTCAGGACATGGTTCAAAAGAGGGTTATTTTTGCCCATACCAAATCAGATCAGATAAGCTTACTCATTCGTTTGTAAAAGAACAATTTTTTAAATCGAAAGCAAAATATAAGGTTTGTTTAGCCGATGCATGTTTTTCTGGAGATATTGTTGATCAATCAGGATCGTTAATGAACCAATTGCAAGGAGATAAAATAGCCATGTTAATGTCCTCCAAATCGTATCAAACTTCCATAGAAACTGCATCTATTGAGCAGGGCTATTTTACTTATTATCTTGTCAAAGGTATGAAAGGTGCTGCGGATAAGTCCGGGGACAACTATGTCACCTTAGCAGAATTATTTTTATACGTGAAAGAAGAGGTTTCGGATGCAACTAATAACCAACAAGTTCCTGTAGTTTTCGGAAGCAATTTAAATAAGATTCCAATTTCAAAAGTAAGATGATAAAAACCATTGGTAGGGATAAGACCTGCGACCATATTATTTTTGATCCTGAGCGAAGGGTTTCAAGGGTTCATTTACAAGTAGAGAAGGTTGGAGAATGTTATTATCTTGAAGACTTGAGCTCAAATGGAACTTTTGTGGATGGAATAAAATTAAATAAAGGAGTTAGGGTAAAAATTACCGGATCAAATGAAGTCATTCTAGGGGGGGGGTATTTGTTAAATCTAAAATCTGTTTTCAATAATAATTCAAGTAGTTCATTATCCGATAATAGAGCTACGATTATTGATAAAAAGCAAAAGAGCGTATCTGTCGACCTTCATAAAACAACCATAGGAGATTTATTAGAATTAGAATCTTCTGATTATATTTCAATTGGCCGTTCTAAAAATAATAAGATCGTTTTATCAAATCATCCCAGAGTTTCATCAACTCATTGTAAGATGAGACAAATTGGAAATGATATGATTGAAGTAGTTGATCTAGGTTCAACCAATGGAACCTTTGTAGATGGTAAAAGACTCATAGCGGGTAGTCCTGGCATCTTTACGAATAATGCCAAGGTGAATCTTGCAGGTGAGATTACTTTAAATTTAGTTAAAGTTTTTCCAGGAATGCAATTGGTTAAACGTAAAGATCCCATTCAAGAGAAAGGTCAACAAGCACCCTTGGCTCAACGGCCTAGGATGGCAACACCCGAAGAATTAGAGGATTTCATGCAACTAGAGCGCGTATTTGATGAATACGATTTAAGGCTAAAGTCAGCGTCTAATGAAGGATCTTCAGTGGCTATGACCGGACAAGTGGCAGGAATTGTTGCTGGCTTGGCGCTAACCGCTGCTATCCCTATAATTGGACCTTTTTCCGTACTCTTTTCTGGAGGAGGTGCTGTTTTAGGGCGCTATCTTGCCGGTAAAAAAACAAATGAAATTCGCACGGATTTGAGTTTTGATAAAGCATTTCTTGAAGCCTATTCTTGCCCGCGATGTAATGAATCGTTTCAAAAAAAACCATGGATTACCATACGAGAATGTAATAAATGTAAAGTAGTGTTTAGGTCTTAATTGATAGTTTAAATAATCTGTCTTTTATTTTACATTCTTTCAAAGAAACTTTCTAAATCTTAAAATAACATTGAACACATTTTATTAGACTAACCTCACAAAAAAAATATATGCAAGTTGAAGTAAAGGACGGTAATTCAATTCTTGAAAAGTATAATAACATCCAGTTAAAATACAAACCTATTATTGAAGGCATTCATGCTGAATTAGATGCATTAAGGACTAATTACTTGTCGGAATTAGAACTTGTTAAAAAGAATCAGGAACAAAAAAAAACAGACTTAAGCGAAAGCAAAGATTTATTAAGTCGTGAAATTTACCGTTATGGAGAATTATTGAAAGAAAAACAACGCGTTACCGAGTTAACAGGGATGTTAAAAGTTAGGTTTCAGGAATTAGAGGAAGCCATATCGGAATTTGTGAATCAAAAATTAAAAATCAGTAACGATGAGTTTACTCAAGTTAATTCTCGGAAGGAAAGGGAATACGATATGGCATCTAATGAGTTAAAGAATAAATTATTACTTATTGAAGAGGAGTTAAATGATGAATTAGACGTGCTAGTCGCTGAGTGGGAAATTTATCAGAATGTAGAAGTAAATAAATTTAAAGGCACATGTAAACCAAGTTATTTGGTGAATTTCACAGAGCCTTCCTATGAATATACTACTTCAACCCTTGCCATTGGAAAACGCCCGGTAAAATTTGACGGAATTAAGCCCAAGAATGAAATTTATATTAACGAAAACATCCCATTCGTTGATACCCAAAATATTATAGTCGTTTACGACAAAAACACCATTGATCAAGCAGAAGCTGTTGCAGATGTTTTACTCTTTAGGACCTTGTTTTCGAATTTACCTGAAAAGTTGAAAATTCATATTTTTGATAAAAACCTTCACGAGAAATTTAGAGAATTTTTACCTATTTCTAATTTAGTGATTGAAAAAGGCTTTGAATGGGATCAATTCATGTCCGCATTGACAAAGACTGAATCGTTAATACGTTCAAAGCTTGGATTACTTTGGGCTGACATCACTGCTAATCACAGCACAATACATCAATATAATCTATCCCTACTGAAGGAAGAGAAATACGATGATTTATTACCATATACCTTGTTTGTATTTGATGATTTTCTATCCTTTTATAATGAGAATTATGCGCAGGAGGCATTCGTAACATTAGATAGAATGATAAAATATGGCTGCAATGGCCTAATATTAGTCAATAAAGATAATTTTAGTGACCGATATGAGCGTTTTGTAAATCAAACGAAGGGGTTGAATTTTAAATGGTTAGATCTTACTCAAGAAACACTTCCTGGTTCAAGTCCCTTAGGTCAATTAGCAATTGAGAACATTTCAAATGAAGATAAAAAAACCTTGATCAATAATTATCTGCTTGCCTTTGAAAATCTGGCTAATTCTCGAGCGAAAATTAAATTTAAAACCTATGCAATCCGAGAGGTATCGGGTTGGTTTAGCGGTGATGCCTCCAAAGAAGTTAAGATTCCTATTGGGAAATCAGTGGATAAAGAAGGATTTGAATTTATGGCATTTAAAACAAAAGACATGCTTTCAAATGCCTTGCTGTGTGGAGGAGTAGGGTCGGGTAAGACCAATTTTTTAAAAGGCGTAATATCCTCCTTAGCGTTAAATTATTCTCCCGAGGATATTGAATTATGGCTAGTTGATATGAAGAATGGGGCAGGTTTTAGCATTTTTAATAATTTACAATTACCTCATGCGACAAAATATGCATTCAGTGCAGAAAGTGAATTAATCAATGATTTATTCTCTCAGCTTAAAAAGGAAATGGATGAACGTTATGCTTATTTTACTCGGTTTTCGGTAGATAATTTAGAAGATGCCAAGAAATTAGGTGATATAGATCCATCAAAACTTAGAAGAATAGTTTTAATTATTGATGAATTTGCTTCAATATTTACGGAGGACGCCCCTTTTATTGAAGAAATAGCAATCAATTTGTTATTGATTATTCAAAAAGGTAGGGCGATGGGAATTAATTTACTATTAGCTGCCCAGAATTTTAATAACATAAAAAGTTCTGCTTTTACTCAAGCTGTTTCGTTAATACCGACAAGAATACTATTAAAATCGAGTCCTGAAGCTGCTTCATCAATTTTAGGTTACAGTAATAAAGGTTATGTTGAAATCACGAAAATAGGACAAGGTTTGATCAATAATAACTTCGGTGAAATTAACAATGATGGGGGCAATTATTTTTTCAAATCTTTTTTACTGGATAATGAGGATTTAGAACCCATACTGAATAATATTAAAAATGAAGTGAGTTCTCGGGCACTGACACTTAATGACGTTAAATTCATTGATGCATCACTTCCCGCAATGTTCGAGGCGAATACTGAGTTGTTTTCACAGAACGTATCGATTGAACATTTTAGTAAAGTTGGAATTAAGTGCCACATCGGAGAATCATATTTAATAAACGATAACAATTATTTTGGTTTTGATTGGAAGATAAATGGAAGACATCCACTCCAGAATATTTTGATAACTGGTAATGAACGTCAAAATTCTATACAGACTGTCTTCTCAATATTATCCAGTATTTCTTATGGAATTCCAGAGGCAAAGTTCATGTTAAACTGCGTTAATGCCTTAGATGAAGAAACCACGAATGAATATGGATTGGATAAGCTAGATGCGCTATTTGCGCATTATGAATTTAAAACGATTCTACCCGATCAAATGGAATCTTTAGTCAAGCAGCTTGAAACGCTACTCGAAGCGCGAAGAACGAATAAGGATCGCATTCCAGTCTTTACATTGATCATTGGAATTGAGCAAATCCTTCAATTACATAAAATGGAGTATTTAGAAGCTAAGTTAACAACCAGATTGAAAAATTTATTGTCAGTTGCTTCTAACTATGGGATATACTTTGTTATTGAAATAAATAAGCCAAAGAATTTGGAGAAAATTTCTAAAGATTTGCTTGGGTTTATTGAACATCGAATTTGTTTTTGGGTAAATGCAGAAGAATCCCACTTCCTCTTGAACAATAAATTAGCAAATCAATTGATCAACTCAGATACTCCGAATATACGAAATAAGGCGATTTATCAGTCACAAACTTCGGATGTTTGCATTAAGTTTAAATCGTATTCTGAACTTCAATCAAAGCAAAATTTGATCAAAACCTTGACACAAAAAGTAACAATTGGTTTAAATAACGAAGATGCGGTTGTGGCATCTGAAACATCAGAAATGTCTATGGGTAATACATCTGTAGAAGATACCCCACCAACAAGCAGTTTTGCTTCGTTATTAGAAAAATACCCTAACTTGTACAAAGAATATAATAAATTGAAAAATGGCGAATAATTGGGCAAACGTTGAACCTGATGCTTTGAGAAAAATGAATACTCAAATTCATGAATTGTCAAGCCGATTGGATCGAACTAAAGGAGAAATGAGAATGGCTTGCGATGCATGTTATCAACAAGGTAACAGAGACATACAATTCGAGAAGATTAGACAAAAAATCAATGATAGTGAAAATAAACTTCAAGAATTAAAAGGTTTAATGGTAAGATACACGGATTATTTAGAAAAACAAGAAAAAACAATCAGACAATATTTGTCCATTAATGGTCCAAAATAATAGGTTATGAGTAATGCAGAATTTAATATCCCAGCCACGCTTGTATTTATAGATAAACTCAAGAGTTTTTCACAATGTTTATCAACAAGTAAAAATGAAATTGAAGGTTCATTAAAGCAGCTTGGTATCGGCTGGAAAGATGAAAAATACACGGAGTTTAAAGAAGAATTTGAACGTCACTTCAAAGATTTAGAAGAACTTAGTGAAGCACTAAAGGCTTATGAAAATTACGTTGAAAAAGATTTGCTACCATCGATGGAAGCATTTTTAGGTAATAAGTTACAATGAGGATAAATAATAACTTAGATTATATTAAGTCAGAAATTAATCGGCTGAACGAAGTTAAGGAAAAGTTATATAATCTAAAGACGGAATTCCCAAAATCTATCGATACATTATACAATGCTGGCAACAGGGACAAGCATTTTGTAAACCTAAAAAGTTCCGTTGAAAATTCCGAACGTGATTTGATTAATTTTATTCAAAAATTGGATGAGAAAATACAATCATTGGTTCAGTTAGAACAACTTATCGGTTCGTATTATTCTATACAACTCTAGCGTATGAATGATTTCATTGTGAATGGCCCAGATGTGTTTACAAGTTTAAGGAAGTCTATGATTGATTTTCATCAACAAGCGCCTGCCATTCTGGAACAAATCCAGCAAGCAATAGAAGAAGTATTAATTGATTTAAATAAAGACCAATTAGAGACTGAGGGTTCATTAATGGAAAAATCAAAAGAATTTGAAAAGCTAAAAAGTAAGACGACCACTTCGCAGGATTCGAAATCAAATGAAAATTTGTCTCAGAACATTAAGGAGGAACAAGAAAAACAACGCGAGATAGAAAGATTTAATAACTATAAGCAGGAGTTAATAAATGCGCAAGCGAAGATTAAGGCGATGGGGCAACAAGTCCAACAACTAAAGAGCGAATTAAACAACCATGTTATAGGTTCTAGTAAGGGGTTACAGGCGCTAACAGAATTTGCAGACATAGCCAATAGATACCTTCAAAGTGGAAGCTTAAGTGCACCTATAAACACAACTTCAAATGGTTCAAATAATGCGCATCGAAAAGGTGTTATTTCAGAAATATCAGGCAATACGATGCATGTCAAAGAGTTAGATAATATAAATCAGTTGAATATCAATAATCTGATTGAGGAAGCCGAGAAGTATAATTTATTTAATGGCAATAAGATTAAAAAGGTTTCCATTTCGAATGTTTCGAAATTCCATTTTAACATGCTTGAACAATATGGATTTACAATTCAAAAACTCGCTCCTAATGATTACTCAGCCTACAAAGAATTATAACATTAAATGATTAAGGCAAAGGAAAAATTATTACAGTCTATCAATACGCTTGAAGGTGTTGTTAGAACATATGAAAAAGAAGTTCATTCAATTGAAACCAATTGGAAGGACCGTCGAAAAAATGAATTTTATCAGAAATATATATCGGTGCAAACAAATTTCAATAAGTCATTGTGCGCTAATTTACAATCTATTAATTTTGAGTTTAGTGGTATTCTATCACGATTAGAGGCCTTAAAATAATAAGCTAGTATGAAATATAAATGTACAGTTAACCCCGAGCACTTATTCGAAATTCCTACAGAAGATTTTTGGTGCCCAATTTGCTCTGATAATAAAGGAATGTTAGAGTTGTTAGACTCAGAATTAAAGATAGATTCGGCTGACATTAAATCCGATGATAAAAAGGAGAATAACGGACAAAACAACACGATTGATTTCGGTAATTATAAGGTGTTTAACTGTGGGAAATGTAAAGCGCCATTTAATGTGAATCTTCAGGCGATTGCAAGAAATAAAATTATTGTTGTTTGTGATCATTGTGACGCTAAAAATCTCGTGGGGTTTGAACACAAAACTCCGATTGTCCCTAAACCAGAAAGTAAAAAAGTAGCGCATAGCTCAAAACGCCCTCTTGTTAAAGTAATGTTGAATATTGAAAATAAGGGTGTAGTTGTTAAACGAGGGTTGAATTTAGGTTCGAATTTAATTGGCCGTAACGATTTTAAAGAAGATCGTTTTTTAAGTACTAAGCATTGCGATATTAAACTTTCAATAAAATCAGGAAATTTAAAAATTCACATTGTCGATTTAAAAAGCACAAATGGAACGTTTGATTTTAATAAAAATAGACTGGTGCCAAACCAAGCATATAGTGTGAAAATGAATGTATTTTACTATATTGGAGGTTCAAAAATGAAAATTTCAATTTAATAATTCAAGATATGAAAGAGGAAAATCGCTTGAGTACTGAGAATGATGCTCAGAAACTTGTGAACGAAGAAATCACAAATGAAGAACTTGCCAGCGAGGAAAAGGTTAGCGAGGAAAAAGTTAACAAGGAGTCTGTAGGGCTTAAAGTAGGGCTTGGCGTTGCGGCAGTTGCTGCCACAGGAGCTGTCGCAGCTAGATCTATGAGGAATAATTCGGATGAGGTTGTTACCCCTGATCCAAGTATGGAAAGCGTTGCCAATGTGGACCCAAATGAGAATTTACCCGGTGAAACATTTTCAGATGAATCGGTAGTTAATTCGCATGGTACTCCTACTGGGGCTTCGGTTGCTGAAACCTCGCCTTCTGATGTTTATGTTCATACCGTCGATGAAAATGGTAATGAAAGCGTTACGCATTACCAAGATTACGATAACGACGGGCAGATGGATCAATACGAAGTATACGATTCAGAAGGTAATCAAGTTGACCAAGGTGCTGTGGTTAGCACAAGTACAGAATCTGATGTAAATAACTCTGGATCTGACATGTCTGATATAAGTTTCTACCCGGAAAATGATATTTATGATGAAGATCAAGTGATTACTCAAAATGATCCAGATATCATGGCTGATCATGAAAATCAACCAGATGAAGGGGGCTACGAAGGAATTGATTGGGAAGCAGTAGAAAATGGATCAATGGATGAAATTGCTGTGAATGACGCCACAGGAGCTGATGGAGATGATGTTTTGGCAAACAATGATGAGTTCCCAGGTTATGACAATAACGAGATGGGGTTTAATGATAATGTTGCGGATAATTCGGATGAATATGTTTTAGATGAAAATGAACTAAGTTCTGTTGATGATTATGGATTAAATGCTAATGAACTTGGTAGCGATGATTACGCGCTAAATGACAGTTCTTTAGAAGATTTTGGTTCAGAAGAGTACAGTTCGGATGATTACAGTTCGGATGATTACAGTTCCGATGACTACAGTTCGGATGACTACAATTCGGATGATTATAGTAGCGGATTAGAAGACCTTGGTTGCTAACCAGAGGTTCTAATTTTCTATACACCTAACGCTCAAACCACGGGATACATCTGTGTTTGTTAATATAATATCGTTGTTGTGTGCCGTTAAAATCAATGCGATACTTTCATGTTGTTTTTCATGAGAAGTTGTCCAAAAAGCAGATACTTGTCCTTCTTTTTTGAATTCCCCATCCGGACCACGTGTTCCCGCAGGAGAGGCCTTGAAATGTGCATTAGGAAGACCATTGTTCAATGTCCATCCTAAATGATTTTTTAGTTTGTTGCCTTTGTTATCACCACCAATCGATTTTATTAATGTTTCAAAATCGCCTTTTGTAGGTATTTTCCATCCCTTAGGTGCTAATCCTCTTGGGTCATTTAAGGCATGCCAATTGTAAAGATTGCCATAAATTTCCTGTTTATCCGAAGAATTATTGACCAAACAATAGGCTGGTACACCTTTCTTTCCAGCATTAATCCAATCTTCATTTGAAAGCGCTTCAAGTATCTTATCACCATTTCTAAAGTGAGTTACGGCTAAATTTTCGGTCATCCATATTTGGTCGTTGTATTTTACGCGTTTTATATTTAAAGCCTGTCTTTCTTTTTGTTGGAAGGAAGGTTGCAAATAGTTTTTGAATTTTGATTCAGGGGATGTAATATGCGCCAAATGATCTACATAAGGTATGGGTGATCGGTCACTATTCTGAGTCGTGTTAAATACGGTTTTTTGTTGTGGAATCTGAGGAATCGGGTTTTGTCCTATCAATTGATTTATATAATAGAATGCAGATATCCACTCTTCACAAGATTGAAATCTATCCTCTCTATTTTTGGTGCATGCGGTTAAAATGAGGTTTTTTAAGGGATGATCCTGCATTTCAGGGAGAGGTTCATGAACGATTTTAGATAAAATATCAAATTGAGAAAGGGTTGAAGAATCATAAGGTGAATGCCCATAGGTTGCAAAATACAAAGTAACTCCTAACGAATAAATATCACTTCTATGATCTATGGATTTATCCCCTTTTACCTGCTCAGGGCTCATATATAGGGGGGTACCCATTTGGGTACCGGTTTGGGTCATTTCATTGCCTTGCCCAAACAATTTCGCTATACCAAAATCAAGTATTTTTATTATCCCATCTTTTCTGATAAATATATTTGAAGGTTTAATATCGCGATGCACTATACCCATATTATGCGCATAGTTGAAACCACTTAAGACTTGCAAGTAAATATTATTAATTTGCTCTGTCGATATAGCACCATCGCGTTTTATTTTCTCGCTCAAATCCTCTCCTTCAAGGAGCTCCATAATAATACAAAGCAGATTGCCATCATCTTCGAAATCTATAACTTTGGTTATGTTTGGATGGTCTAAAGAAGCCATTAACTTTGCTTCATTGAGAAATCGTTCCCTAAGTTGCGCATTAACGGATAATATAGGGTTTAATACCTTAACGGCTACTTTTGTTCCAAGACGATCGTGCTCCCCTACATAAACCGATGCCATACCTCCTTCACCAATTAAGGATAATATGTTATAATTTAATATTTTACTACCAATGATTTCCATGAGTTCAACCAATTAAAACCGACTAATCTAACCAAAATAAATTAAAGATAGAATTGCACATATTATTTCTTTTTAAAAAATAAAGGGAATAAAACCACCGTGAGCAGGATGCAAAAACTAGAACCTATTAATACATAAAGACCAATACCTGGTTGAATCGCCTCGGAAATCAGCTGACCTAACAATGTTTCAGATTGATTTACTAACGAAAATAATTCATAGGACCCAAGGATTCCAGAACACCCAGAGGCACATAGAATAATCCAAAAACTCAATCCATGAATTCTTGTTGTTCGATCAGCTAGTAGGGTTAAAATTACTACGATAAAAAATAGAATAAGAAACAGCACCCCATTTCCCTCCATTCCGTTAACAGAAGTTTTCACAAATAGCACTTCCAATGTGTACCATGGAATAAATACGGAGGCTATACCTAATAGCGCCAAGCAGAGTATGACAATTCGCTGTGGGTGCATTAATAATAAATATTGGATTATTTAATAATTGATTATTGAAAAAACTAAGGATGATAATTTTAGTTCGATATTAGATTATTCAATTTTAATAAACTTAACAAACATAGCGTCATCAATTTTAGCATTTATCTGTTCATGCGACTTATTTTCGCAATCAAATATAAAACCTATATTCCATTTATCATCACTGAGAACACGATAGTAGGTTTTCCCTTCTTCTGGCAAATGCCAACCATCTGTTCCATAAAAACCATTAGGTGAAATGAAAAATCCATTTTTATAATTGTCCTCACAATTGAATAATTCTATATAACTACTATTGGATTCCCTGCAATTCAAAAGTTCTTCGAGATCTTTTTTTGTTGCAACTCTATATCCTTGCTTTTTTAAATTCAAATCATATTTTAATTGAATGAGCGCAAGTGCATTATACATTAGGCCGTAGTCTGAGTTGTTATAATCAAAATTTAAAAAACAGCAACACGGTTTTTTAGATGAATATTTGTCCCAGTCGCTCGCATTTATAATAAGTCTAATTGAATTGTCATTGCCTCTAGCCAGGATAGGTTCAACGATCCATTTATCCTCTTTGCATGAATTTTCTTCGCTTTTATTTAGCCGAATAGATAAGGCCAAAAGGCTTTGTCTATCACCCGATACATTTTCGTCTAACATCGGTTCTCCGTAATTATCATGTGAGAAACTAACCATATTTTCCTCATCCAACCAGTATCCAGAAAATCGTTCGGCTGATGTATACCACGCTTCATCAAAATAACCTGGGTAAAAATTAAGTGAGTTACTAGTAACATTATTTTTATCGGCCTTTATACGCATTAACAATTGTTCCCAATCATCTTTACTTAAGACCAAAGTGCCGTCTTCTTGAGCCTTTAAGGTATTGGTAATCTTAACGAATGCATGGTAATTGTATAATAATCCTTTAGATTTATTCTCTGAATTAAAGTTTGGATAACAACAACATGCTTTTGTTGGTGAAAGTTTGTTCCATTCCTCTTCCGAACTAACCAGTTGAATACCCAAAGGAATTTCAGCGTAGTTAAACGCATTGGTGCTCGCGATGGAATAAGTTGAAGAAGCAATTACATTCTGTGTATTATTATTACTTGAATTCTGATTATTCGGTTTTCCAGAATTTCCTATATTTCCCGAGTTCGCTGTATTTCCCGAGTTGGCTGTATTTCCCGAGTTGGCTGTATTTCCCGAGTTCACTGTACTTCCCGAGTTCGCTGTACTTCCCGAGTTCACTGTATTTCCCGAGTTCGCTGTATTTCCCGAGTTCGCTGTATTTCCCGAGTTCACTGTACTTCCCGAGTTTACAGTACTTCCCGGGTTCTCTGTATTCCTCGGATTTCCAGTATTATTTGTCAAGTACTTGATTGAAATATAACTGACATAACTATTCGAATTTGGTGTTGTATACAAACAATTCGACTGTCCGTAAAAGGACTCAAAAATTCCCTCATGAACTAATTCATCGTTAATGTAAAAATAACATGAATTACCAATTTTTCTAATTGTCAATTTATTGTATTCATGCTCTTTGATGAGCGTTGTATATTTCCAGGGCACGATTGAACTATTCCAATTCCCATTTACCTTTTTATCGATGGTAAAATATGATTTTTTGAAAGAAAAACTGTAAAAATTATCCCAATTGTTGGTGGTTTTGCCCCAAATAATCCCTGTAGTTTGATTGGCATCCCCACTGGTTATTGCAAGCTTACTTTCTAACTCAAAATTTCTTTTCGTATCAATGTACTTGTCCAAGGATAAAATGCCAATATATTCCGTACTTGGGTTGGATAATAAATAGTATCCATTACCGTGCTTACCACAACTATTATAATACTCTTTTTGTGTTGTGAAATCATCAAAATAAATTACTTCCTGGCCAATTAAGAATGTTCGAGAACAAACTAAAATGAACATTACACATACATTCACGGGAGAAATTTTCAAAAACTGAGTTAAATACGGATGCATCATCGGTTCCTATTTTATGGGGTATGGTTTTTCATGAATCAAACAACATTAATTTATGATAATTAATCGAATCATAAAACCCGGGTAGGAATTATAGGAGAAGTTCTCTTTCAATTGAATATCCGCTTTATTATGACAACTAAAAGTATACGCCTTTATTTCACCATCTTCACCCACCCAATATCCTATGGTTAAATCCGTTGGAAACTTCCATGAATTTGATTCATAATAACCGTTTGGATGCAAATTGAATCCGGCGTAATTAGTTTCATCACAATTAAAAAGTGAAGAGAAAGTCCCTTTCGTTTTATTACAATTAATTAATGCCATCCAATCTTTTTCAGTCGCAACTCGAAATCCCCTTTGTTTCAATTCTCCATCTGCTTTAAGTAATTCATAGGCTTTTAAGTTATATACTAATCCAAGGTCCTCATACATTGGGTCAAAATTTATATAACAACAACAAGGTGTCTCTTTATAGTATTTCTCCCAATCCGACGATTTAGTAATAAACTTTATTACATTTCTTGAACCTCTTTCATTTACTATATCGTTAAACCATTTCGACTCATTACATTGATTTGTTTTAGATTCAGTCAACCGAATTGATAAAGCAAGAATGGAATTTCTTAATACGCCATTAGAGGTCTCGGTATCTATAAAATCATCAACCATGGGATCGCCTAAATTATCCCCTGAAAATGAGACAAGGGTATGATCGTTTACCCAATATCCTGAGAACATCTCTTCTGACTTATACCATACCTCATCGTAATACCCTGTATAAACATTTAAGTTTAATTGGTTTACAGTCTTACGATTGTATTTTAGGTCATTAAAAATGTTTTTCCATTGCTCATCACTACATACGCGTTCATCTGAAGACTGATTAATAAGTGTGTTTTTAATTTTTTCAAATGCTTTAAGGTTATACAATAGTCCCAAGTTCTTGTATTTTTCATCAAACATATAATAGCAACAACAAGCTTTTTGCGGAGAAAATAACAACCAATCTTCTTCAGAAGTTATCAATTCAACCCCGTATGGAATTTCGTTGTAATTTCCATTCGAGTTTAGAGCAATTGTTACGCTTGAAGATGAATTTCCTTGCTCCTTAAAAACCGAAATTTTTGATTCTGGATAAAGACCATTAGCGTGATTCGCAAAGGCATGAATCACGAACATAAACAACAGAAAACTGATTTTATTTTTCATTAGACTTTCAGGTATTTAACAGCTACGCGTTTTTTTTCAGATTGATTATTTCGAAATGTGTCATCTAATCGGCATCATGTATTTACAATTAAATCAATCCACTATCATAGATTGAATTATTTTTTAATTAATCGTATTAAATAAGCCCCATAAATGCTGCGGTCATCAGTACCATCGAAGGAAGTATCAAACATTGGTTCTCCTTTTGAATTGCAATCAAGAGCCATAGTTATGTTATTGCCAACCCAGTAACCCATAAAGCCATCTAGAGGACTATACCAAACTTCATCAAAATATCCGGATGGTTTTAAGTTCATTGTAGAATTACTGCGCCCGTCACAATTGTATAGATTATTAACTGTTTTATTTTTTACTGAAAAATTCATGACTTTTTCCCAATCAGAAGTATCCGCTATTCGAAATTCATGATATTTGCTGTCTGGAGAACTTATTTGATTCATGATGTTTTTTAAAGCAAGTGCATTGTAAAAAACACCATATCCCTTATTATTTTCATTGAATTCATAATAACAACAACAAGCCTTTTTTGGTGAAACTTTGGTCCATTCGGCTTCACTTGAAACAAATGTAATCCCAAATTTTCCATATTCTGATATATTTTCACATGCCCATTGCTGCTTACCAATTTGACAAATATTGATATCCAATGGTTTATTAGCGTTAAGTTCTTCCTCTATTTTCATTATTTCATCACTCATACCACCACTATAATTCTCATATGATTTTTTGTAATCACTTTTGTTTTCACACGTACTTTTAAAACTAGAAAATAATGCCTTCATCTCTGAAAGGGAATTTACATCATTCTGAATGGTTGTAAACTTATCATAAATCCGATCACATTCACAGATTTGAGAATTACGTTGATACATTAGTCCTAATTCTGCAGAAGGACCTAAGGGCAAGGTATTTAGATTCGCATCTATAATATTCAAGCTGCCCGAAAAGTTATTTGTCCATTCTGGTTTTGATTTATTTGATGAATTTTTTAATGCATTCCCTGAATTGTGATAAATAAGACCTACATAAACCCCTGGGCTTGTTGCAATAGAAGAACTAGAAACAAATTTCTTGCCTAGAAACACATTGACACCGTAATTCAGTGCCCAAGAATTATTGAATCCCCATCCAAGCCCTTGAACTTTATTAATGGCAACTTGGCAGTTTGGATTGCCAAAATAATTAACGCGTAACGCGAGTTGGCTAAAATAATTATTAAGCCCATTTACGCCCATAACCGTTAAACTACCAAAGGTTTGGTCTTTCGGGCCAAACGTATACAAGGCATCAAGCATTATCCTTGAATTAATATATTGGATCCCAGGTATAACACTGATCGCATATTTGTTTGAAACTTGAAAACCAGTGAATTCAGGATCATTCTGATCATATAAATTGTAAATTGAATTTCCTCTATAGCGGTTATTGATACCCTTAATGCCCAATCCCAAATTAAATTGATCAAATTGAAATGGATTCGCTAATTTTTGATTTAACTTAACCTGAAAACCAAATTGACCAGATATTTCATTTTGATCATATACTCCTCCTGTGTATGAATGAATATAATAGCCGCCAACAGCAAAATTGTAGACAGTTTTCTTCCTCGCTTGAGAAAACAACATATTTTGGGAGTAGGGGGTGGGTAAATTAGCTTTACCACCAAATAAAAACAAGTATGGTGACTGAGAACCTAAGGTGTAGTATTGCTGACGATGGTTCGCATAGATTGCAAATCCATGAGTTTGAACGATTTTAGCCGGATTAAACATCATGTCATTCCACATCCGTTGGTTGTTCAAAAATCGCTGCTGTCCTAAAGCCGAAAAACAAAAAAAAACAAAATGAACGAAAAAACCAATTCGAATAATTTTAGTATTCATATTTGATGCTTAAGATTCCTGAATATTTCTTTTTTCTTTGTTTTGAGCTTAAAAAATAAGTGTAATCACCCGTAGGTAATTTCAGCCCTTGTTGATTTAACCCATTGAAAGGAACATATGAGGGATTGTCTGTAGCATCTTGTTTGTATACTAATTCACCACGCATGTTTCTTAATTCCACAATATAATCATCCCATTGTTCAATGCCACTAATCTTCCAAACATCGTTATACCCATCTCCATTTGGAGAAATACCTCCAGGAATATTTAGTTCCGCATTAGAAACTACGACAACGCGAATTGAATCTTTACAGCCATTGCCATCGGTCACAAAGAGTTGATAATTACCTTCATTCAAACCGTTCACGTCTTGTATAGTTTCAGAATAAGTAGGATCGTTATTCATTGACCAATAATAGTAAAATGGACTCGTCCCACTAACACTAACGGAAATCTGACCGTCACCTCCAAGGTTTGCGTTGACAACATTGTCAACAACAATGCTTGGAAGAGGCTGGGTGGTTAATGTGACTGGAAGTTTATTACTTGATTCACATCCATTATTACCGTTGTAACTTGTAACATAAAATGTTTTAGTCGCCGTAGGTAAGGTGTAGAATATCATTCCTTCGTGAATGTAGTTGTCACACCCCGAAATAGTTGAATACCAACGAAGATTTCCAGTAGATGAGAAGGCAGATAAACCAACTGCATCCCTGTCGTTGTAACATTTAATTAAGTTTGTCGGATTTACTGGTTTGGGTGGTTTGTCACCCGTAAAACACTGGTTACCAAACAATGATATATCATCAATCACTAAACCTGGCTGAAAATTAAATGAATTGTCCGAAGTGAATGAAAAACCGATGTAAAATCCCCCATTATCGTAACACTTGGGCAACTTTAAATTTTCCGTTTGAATTATGTCCCCTTGCCCAGATTGTAGCTTCTTAATAATATTCCAATTCACCGCATCGTCGCTGTAGTACAATGTGCCATAGTCATTGTTCGATTCGCCATTACATAACCAAGAAAAACTTAATCTTACGTTGTAATGGTTGGAGGTTTGAAAATAACGATACTTAATCGAACTTTCTAGGTTATTCCCATAGGTGTATCCTGGCGTATATGAAGCCCAAGGGTTATTTGGATCATAATGAACTACCTGTAATGAATTGTTGTTAATAGATAAGTTGCTTGATATAATTTCAAGCAAATTCAATTGACTCCCACTAGCTGTACTTAACCAGTTGGCTGTTTGAGAATCAAAATCGTCTATGACAAATTGACATTGTGCTGTTTGTAAGAAACCTAACAATAAAAGTAGTAGAAAATAAAATCTCATACGTATGCCACTTAAATTCTCAATGATTAATCTTCTAATAAAAATGTAATTGAAAAACCTAAGCCAAAAGGGTTGCCTTTTGTTTCTAATACGCTGAAATTCTTCAGTTTTTTATCCTCAGCTATCCAATCCAATTTGTAATATCTTCCAGACCACCCATAAAGAACCGCATAGGCCTTGAAATTAATTTTGAAAGCTGAATTTAACCTCAACATAAGGGGTAAGCTTACTCCTCCTTGAATTCTGCTGTTTACAAACCAACCTGTACTTTTAATCTTTTGGCCTGAAATGCTGTCATCCGTAAATCTTATTCGCGAGGGGCCCGCATCCAATTCAACTCCGGCATATAAAATGGTACCTGCATCGACATGTATGTTAAGGCCATAATCGTCAAGTTTACAAAGATTACCAGGTTGGTAGTAACTGAAAAACGTTTCTCTATTCGGTGAAGTTTGACCAAAAGTAGGTGTAAAACCATAATTTATACCATCACCCATTGCATTCATTATTGATTTATTGTAAGAAACCCCAATCCCAAGATCAATTCCCCAAACTGCCCAATCCGTAAGCCCTAAATTCCCCCAAGCCGTGTAAGAAAAGCCTACTTTTACACCTGGATAAGAATAAATAACCGCATTGTAATTTTCTCTAAATTTGGAAGAGGGTATCCATTGCTTCAATTGGGTTTCATAATTTACGGTTTCATATATTGCATAAATTCCTTTGTGAATCGTGCTGTTTTGCGACATATAATGCGTATATTGGGCCAAAATTAAAAACAACAAACAAAAACGTATTCTTTGCATTTCCAAGTAATTACACGACGAAATTAGAAGAAAATGTTGTAATTCGTTAGTTTATTATTAATAAATTTTTTTGATTTGATTTGCAAAGCGTACTTACATATATTTGTTCAACCATAAACCTCGATAAAAGTGAGAAAAATCTTTAAAATTGGACGCGAATCGGATAACGACATCGTTATTTCGGATCAAACGGTCTCAAGAAATCATGGTGTGATTTATTTTGAACCCGATGGCTATACGTATTTTGAGGATTTAGATTCCTCGAATGGTTCCTTTGTCAACGGCAACAAAATTTTCGGTAGGGTTCAGCTTCAAAATACGGATATTTTGAAAGTAGGAAAGTCCTTAGTTCCTTGGCAAGAATATCGGAATTTAACCCCAAAATTTTCATCGAATAATCAGGATGGAGATACCGTTATAAATGAGGCAGAGCATACGCCTTCTGTATCTTCCTATGATGACGGTCATACCGTGTTGAATAATGAACCAATAGCGCGGGAATCAGAACCATATGTCGCAATTAAACCAAAAAGCAGTTCCTTCTTTAAGAAATATTGGCCGGTTTTATTAGGCGTATTTGCTTTACTCGTTGTCGCATTAATTCTGGTTTTTCGAACGGGTGACTCGAGTTCCCCTAAAGATAAGGTGGTTGCACGAAGCGGTGATACTAAGTTTCAAGAGGAAAATTCATCAACCCCAGAAGTGTATAAAGAATTTTCAGATAGCGATGGCGATGGGGTAGAGGATGGCGATGACGAATGTCCAAACAAAAAAGGGCCAAAGAAAAACAACGGTTGTCCGCTCAAAGATAATGACGGAGATGGAACACCAGATGCGGATGATGATTGCGTGTATGAATATGGGCCAAAAAGTAACAATGGTTGTCCTTATGAGGATTCATACAGAACCCAATGCCCATATTGCAATTCAACGACGTATGAATCAGAATCAAATAGATATTGGAATTGTTATAGCTGTGGTGAACGATTCTACAATTGTTATAAAACCAAAGATGGGGATCACGGCGGTGTGAAGACGGATTGGTTTTATGATGACGAATGCGATTGTTACAATTGCGATGATGAGTAATAGATTCTAATTATTTAGTTGAACGTGATGATAGGAAGAGAAATTTTAAATTATCGAATTGAAAAGGTTATTGGTGAAGGAGGAATGGGTACCGTTTATTTGGCTTCCCATACCAAAATCCCTAATCGAGTTTCTGCCATTAAAGTTCTTAAGAGTAATTTTTTGCAAAATGAAAATTTAAAGAACAGGTTTCGCAGGGAAATGGAAATCATGTCCGGCATGACCCATGAAAATATCGTTAAACTTGAACAATTTGACGAAGATGATTTAGGGATGTATCTTATTATGGAGTATTTTAAGGGGGTTGAAATAGATGATTACCTTAAAAATAAAATAGGTGTTTTTCCAGAAGAGAAAGCGGTTCCCTTAATGATTCAAATCCTAAAAGCATTTAGTTTCGCGCACAAAAAAGGAATCGTTCACCGGGATATTAAACCAGGAAACATTTTGATCAATCAAGAGGCCAATCAGGTCAAGGTCCTTGATTTTGGGATCGCTAAAATGAAGGATGATATTTCCATGCAAACCAAATCAGGTGCGCAAATTGGTACAGTTTTCTACATGTCGCCAGAACAAGTGCACGGAAAAGAACTCGATGCAAGATCCGACATATATGCACTTGGGGTCACATTTTATCAAATGCTTACTGGGATCAATCCATACCACGATCTGAATACAGAATACGAGATATACAACAAAATCACAAAAGAAGATCTACCAGATCCAAGAGAAATTTATCCGGGTGTCTCGGAACGTATGGTTAATATTCTAAGAAAATCCTTGGCTAAAGCACCCGAAGATCGCTTTCAAACTTGCGATGACTTTATTTTAGCCTTGCAAGGTGATGTGGAGGTGAAACCCATTTCAAAAACAGGAATTGAACCCCCTGTTGAAATCCCTGAAAAAACCGATAATACCCCAACGCTTATCGCTGTTTTTATTGGGATTGCTAGTGTTATTTCGTTGCTAAGTCCTGATTTTTACTGGTTTTCACCCTTGTTTTCCTTAGGAGGTGTAGGATATTTTTTATATACCAAAAATAAAAACCCGGAGTCTGGAAAACCCATTGTTTTAATTGTTTTCAGCGCCTTGGTTATTTCGCTGCTATTTTCTGTTGCTTTATACATGTTCACCGACTCGGATGGAGATTCTTTCCCTGACCGCAACGACCCATGTCCAGAATATGGCATCAATAATGGTTGTCCTTAATAATCCTAATCATGAAAAATCTAATTGTTGCCAGTTTCATTTTATGCTCCTTGACCGTTTTTGCTCAAAAGAATAAAAATGACAAAAAAGAACAGCCTGAGTTAGTTCGAATCCAAAAACAAAAGGATAGCGTTCAAGATATACTGACACTGACCATTGAATTCAATACAAAAACGATTGATTCATTGAAAAATATAATTCGAAAAAAAACAGAGGGTAAGCAAACACCCTCTAAAAAGAAAGTAGAACTAAATTTAACAACCACATTAATTGGAGATATTCAGTGGGCTTCTTCAACACTTGGTGCATCAACCAAGATGAATTTGGAGGGTGAATCTTCCATTGATGCCTGGTTGAATGATCATGGATTTGTTCGTTGCGAAGACCAAGTTGCCTGGAACGAAAATATTGACAATCCTTCGTATCTCGTTCGGCCAGGGTTGGTAGGCAAACTTGGATACTATTTTAATGTAGAAGCCATTAAAAAAATGACCAGTTTATTGGAAAGTCAAGGGCAATGGCGTATTGCTTCCAATACTGACTTTAACACACTGTTTAAGCATGCTTCGTTACTTAAATTAGGTACGTATTCTCCATTTCAATTACTTGTCGGAAATCCTGCCATAAAAGAAATGAAGTCACTTTGTTTATGGAAGAATCAATCAGTGTATGACATTTATGGATTGCAAATAACACCGTATTCCTATTACTCCGGATTTGACAAATTATTGATAAACGACAATTATGTAGAATTTTTTTCTCACTTTTCTGATGCAAATGAAGTATATGTTACGCACATTTCACCGGAAGATAAAATTGAACCCTTATCCTATGGTTATGGCCCTGAAGCTACTAAATATGGTTTTTTTATTCGTTTAATTAAAATTTAAAATTATGCAAGGTTTTCAAAAATGTAATAACGGTCATTTTTTCAAAGAAGGTATGGCCAAATGTCCTTACTGTCCTACAGGTGATTCCAGTTCAAGTGCTCCCGTGGATTTAAACAAAACGCAAATCACCAGTAATTTTGATGAGCCTTCACAATCCTTCGATGGGGGAGAGAAAACCGAAGTATTTAATCCAAATGGCCCATCGCATCCCGCTGCAGCACCAACTGATCGTACGGAGCGTATGTCTGCCCCTTCGCCTTCGCAAGCAAAAAAAAATAGTAACCTAGACCGTACTTTTATTCAAGGAGTTGAAGAAGTCGTAAGTATGGGTGAAGATGGGGCAGAGGTAAACCATCGTCCAGTAGGTTCCCCCCGTGCGTCTAGAAGAATGGTAGGTTGGTTGGTTTCTTATAGCTTGGATGCTATGGGACTTGATTACAGGATTTATGAAGGTAATAATTCTGTGGGTAGAGAGAATAGCAACTCCATCATTATCAAACAAGACACCGTTATATCCTCTAAACATATCAACATCTTGTATAGAAAAGAACGGTATTGGATTCGTGATGAAATGTCAGCCAATGGGACCTTACTGAATGGAGAAGACCTAGATTTGGATAAAGTATATGAACTTCATGACGGTGATATGATTAAAATCGGTAATACTACGTTTAAATTTAAATCCAGTTTATAATGAAAAAGTTTCTGATCCTCAGCTTTATTTTATGCAACTCTTTCGGTTGGAGTCAACAAAGTACCATTAAGTTTAAAAACGTAAAAGGTGACGATTTCCCGACTGTTTCAGGTGACATCTGGTTTCGTAATCCAAATGAAATAAATACATCATCGATAACTATTTCAGAGAATGGTAAGGTAAGTAACCTGGTTCTCAATGGACAACGTCCTGGCGATTCCGTTGCAAAACAAAAAGCAGTTATTTTCTTAATGATGAATCCTGGGCCATCTAAAATGGCTCAGTTTAATTGGTATCGTAATGTTATTTCTGCTACCTTAAGTTCGGATTATATTCAGGCAGGCGACAAAGTTCAGATCATGTCGTTTAACCAGCAGTTGCAGGGGCAGTTACTTTTTCCGTCCAGCTTTACCTTTACCGATCAAGCCGGTGTGTTAAAGAAGCAATTAACAGACATGCTTCCGGTTCCATATCGCTCTACTTGTAGTGGAACTAGAACATTGATTTGGAGTGCCATTGATCAAGTGTTGGATTTAGTTGAAAAGGAAAACCTTAACATTCCCGTAAGTATTATTGTGATTTCCGATGATAATTCATGCATCACACAACAAGCGAATCAAACGCCGGTAGAGAAAGCTAAGAAGCTCGGTGTTGCTGTTTATTCCGTGGCTCGTAACGACAACAATAAATTCAATTCGATTGAGAAAATCTGTACAGAATCATTTGGGATTTATTACATGTCTCCGGGGAATGACTTGACGCAAGCACAAGTTAAAGTGCGTGAATTCATGCTTGCTATTAAACAACGTGCTGCCGGACAGTACTACAGTTTTTCTTACGAAACTTCGCTAGAAAATGATGGATCCAGTCAACCAGTAACGGTAACTATGCCAGGTAGCGTAACGGATACGTTTATTCAAATGCCTGAAAAAAACACCATCCAATGGATGAGCGCAAACTGGCTAATCTTGGCGTTAATTATTCTCGTAATCGGTATGTTTGCATTTTTCATTTGGAAAAACCGTAAGGATGCTAAATTAAAGCAACTTGAATCGGAGGCTCGAACGAAATCAGATTATAGCCGATTAAAGTCAGAACAAAGTCAGTCTGATTCAGAAATGGCAAGGCAAATTGCCGAACAGGATCAGCAGCTGAATCAAATGCGGCTTAAAGCCCAACAAGAGGAAGAGGCCAAACGCCAAGCTCAAAAAAATGAACACGCAGAATTACGCAGGAAAGAATTGTTACAAGAAATGCGCATGCGGGGCAACCTGCCTTGGCTCATTGTAATATCACAAGGGCAAGAATATCGTTATGACATTAATGATCCCATGTTTACGATAGGTAGAGAAGAAGGGAATAGCCTTTGCATTCCAGTTTCTACCATTTCTAGACGTCATGCCGTTATAAAATTCTTGAACGGAGAATATACCATAAAAGACCTAAACAGTTCCAACGGAGTAATTGTCAATGGGGAAAAACATCAGGAAATCCTACTGATGCATGGCGATGTCGTACAATTAGGAGATACGTATTTAACATTTATGATTTAACACTACTTAAGATGAAATTTGAGTTTAAAGAACATACAGATAAGGGCCTCGTACGTGAGGTAAATGAAGATAATTTGGGTCATTCCCTGAATTCTAAAAACGGTGACGTCTTTGTTGTATGTGATGGCATGGGCGGTCATGTCGGTGGGCAAACGGCTTCAACCATTGGGGTTAATGCCCTCTTATCAGAACTTACGACTAAGGCGCATAATAATATGCATGTTGCCATTAGTCAAGCGCTAACCTTTGCAAACGAACAAGTGCTTGGGCATGCAGAAGCTGATCCTTCGCTGAAAGGCATGGGCAGTACGGCTACCGTTTGTTTGTTCAAAGATGACTTGTTATACGTGGGGCACGTAGGCGACAGCAGGGCATACATATACAGCGATAAGAAATTATATCGAATCACGAGAGATGATTCATATGTTCAGGAATTGGTAGACAAAGGCGTAATTACGGAAGATGAGGCAGAGATGCATCCCAACAAAAATAGAATACTTCAGGCCTTAGGTTCTACAAGCGCCCTTACCCCAAGAATTCCGAAAAAACCATTTAAATTAAAAACAGGAGATTTGTTGTTATTGTGCTCCGATGGATTAACCAGCATGGTCGTGGATGAACTCATCGAACAATTGATTAATCCACAAGATCTGGGCGGTACCCTCCAAGAATTGCATAAGATTGCGATGACCAATGGGGGCAAGGATAACATTACCATGACCTTGATTAAAATAACCGAAAGTCCATACTTGCAAAATGATTTCGATCATTTTACTGTAAAATACAACAAGAAGCATACCGCTGCTGCGCACAAAATTACGGGGACGCCTCCGCCGATGGACATAAGTGTACCTGCCAAGAAAAAACTGCCCATGTCTTATATTCTTGGCGCTGCGGCAGTGTTATTAGTGGTTGTGGCGTTCATTGTCTGGCCTAAATCGCCAAAAGGTACTGAAACATCCGCAAAAGTGAACACGCAATCTAAACAAAATGAAAATCCAAATTTTGAGGATACAAATGGAATAGACAAATTCGAGGATGAGGCTGGTGAGCCAAAACCCGTTACTAAACCGAAAAAGGAAGTAAACGAAAAGACTCCACTACAAAAAGCAGAAGAAGCAGTAACTGAAGCAGAAGCAGCACTTGAAGATTTAAGAGGAAAATATGGAGTTAAAGGTGACCCTAATAAAGATTGTTCAAGATGCAGTGACGAACCTAATGCATTTCAAAATTGTAAAGAGGCGATTGAAACGGCGAAAAGTAATGTGAATGATGCAAAGAGAAAACGCGATAGAATCAAAAACCCTAAAAAAAAGTAAGGCCAGCTTTTTATATTAAAAATGCGAATCAGGCACTACGAAATATGGAAACCCATCAACAGCGGAGGCACGGCAAACGTGTACTTGGCGATTGATTTGCACGACGGCAAGCCTGTAGCCTTAAAGAAATTAAAGAATGGGTTACTTGAAAATCCCGTTATGCGTGAAAAGTTTATTGAGGAGGCAAATCGGTATTTGTATTTAAATCACCCGAATATTGTCAAGTTAAAGGATTTATTCTGGACGATAAAGAAGGCTATCTAATTATGGAATATGTTGATGGCATGAACCTTAAAAATTTCGTAGAACAGGTTGGGGGCTTACCGGCTCAGAATGTGGGATTGTTTTGTATGGAGGTGTTGGCTGCCTTGGAGTATGCCCATAAAAAGGAAGTATTGCACTTAGATATAAAGCCGGCAAACATAATGCTTTCTGAAAAAAATGAAATAAAGCTCATTGATTTTGGGATTTCCTCGGATTCAAAGAAATCCAATAAGGAAATTATGGGAAGTCCGTATTACATGAGTCCAGAACAAATATCTGGCAACAACATTGATGAGCGAAGTGATATCTATTCCGTTGGCGTAACGATTTATGAGCTTTTTACAGGGAATCTTCCGTTTCAGGATAGCAAAACAAGGGAAGAACTGTATGCGCACATTAAATCGTCCGAAATTCCTAAAGTTAAGGTGAATTTTGAAAGTGATGTAGATTATGTAACCGATGTAAATGAAATCATAACCAATTGTACCGCTAAAAATCCGAATGATCGATACAAAACGTGTGGAGAGCTTCAATATGATATCCTTAAGTTATTACAATAAAAATTTAGCAATGAAACACCTCGCATCCTTCATGGGGATTTTTATTTTCACAACGTTTTGCGTTGCTCAAAAGAAAAACACAAATCACGACTTAACCTGCTATGATAATGGAACTCTTGCTTTTCATCAACTGGAGGCCGGGTTTTTAGAGGGGGTTGATATCAGTTTAAATGAGGAGTTAGCTGTAGGAAAGGCGGTATATGATGAAATGGCAAAGAAATATACCATTAAAACATCGGGCGTTCAATACGAAAAAGTACTCAGTATAATGAATCGCTTAACTGTCCAAATTGCTAAGTTTAATAATCCTACCAGCCACGTGAATTTTGGTAAATACAAATCCAACTATAAGATTTATATCATTGAAACCGAAGAAATTAATGCCTTCACTGCCGGTGCCAGAATTTTTGTTACCACAGGCATCTATAATTTTTGTAAAAATGATTCCGAATTAGCGAGTATCATTGGCCATGAACTTTCGCACAATGAATTAGGCCACATTGCAAATCATGTTAAACGTCAGAAGGCAGCCCAAGGCTTATTCGGTGGATTTGGTGGTATAGCATATATGGCGGGTCAAGTACTAACAACGCCCTTCGGTCAAACGGATGAAGGGCATTGTGATTTGTTTGGGATGGATTTATCAAAATCTGCAGGGTTTGCTCCATGTTACACGATTGACCTTTGGCAGCGCATGGCTGAACAAAGTGGAGAAAAAACCTTTCTGAATTTGTTTAGTTCACATCCATATTCTGGGGATCGAGCTACCTGTGCCGGAAATCATTTGAAGGTTAATTATAAGCTTAATTGTAATAATTAATTCCTCGGGACATGAGAAGTTTTATCCTATTGCTGTTAAGTATCTTTATTCTAAATTCTTGCGCAGCGATTACTGCCCCAACCATAAAATCACTAGATTCGATTCGTGTTGTGTCGGTTGACGAAGGAAATGTAATCCTAAAGGCTCATGTAACTTTGGAAAACCCTAATAGAATTAGTATTTCAGGTAAGGATTTGCATTTTGGATTGTTCTACAATAACACTTCGCTAGGAACTGGAAAATGCGATGAAGCGTTTGAACTCAATGCGAAAGCATCTACACCACTCGTTTTGGATATCGAAATGAACTTGGATTCCATTCCTGGTTCATTGCGAATGGGTTTGTTTGAAATGGATTCAATCCCTTTAAAAGTTAAACTTGCATTTCAGGGTAAATTAGGCTTTGAATATACGCACAGTGGCGAATTTAAATTGTCGATGGAAAAATTACAATCGGCACTAATTAATCAATATTTTAATGAGTCTGGCTTTGAAATGAAGGATATTAAATTAGAGTCCACAAACCAAAGCAAATCAATGTTCAAAGGAAATATTAGTTTTTCAAACAAGCTCCCATTTGACATACAAATTTTAGGTTCCGAAGTTTTTGTGTTTTCTGAACGCTCCGGTGGGGTAAATGTCGGTCGGTTTGATTTAGCGGATAGTTTGATAATTAAAAAAGAAGAAACATTACTTATTCCATGTATAATAACCGTGGACAATATGAAAGCCATGAGTTCTGGTTTTGGGAAAATGTTATCCGGGTCCCTCGACTATTATGCCATGGGTCCCATGCACCTTAACTTAAATGAATTAGAATTTAAAGTACCTGTTTCTGTTCATTTTAGCTTCAATCCGTTAACAGGAAAAGTTATTATACTGGAATAATGAGTTATACCCTTAGCTTTATATTCAACGGATCAGAATTGATTTCAAAAGAAATCAATAATTACGCTTCTGTGCTAACTATCGGCCGGAATCCTTCCAATGATATCGTGATATCAAATGGCGTTATTTCTGGATCCCATGCACGAATAACATTTACCGGAGGGGTATTATCTATTCAGGACTTGTCCAGCACCAATGGAACGTTTGTAAATTATCAACGAATTGACCCCAATTCTTCGGTGGCAATCCTTGGTAAAAATGTCAGTTTAGCCGGGCAGATTCAAGTTTCGATTCGATCCGCCTCCATTGAAACAAATAGCCCCCGAACGAGCCCCCGTTCGGAGCATGGCCTCGCTGATTTGGGAACACGTATTTTAACACAATTACAACAAAAAAAATCAATTGTTATTGGTCGGGCCGATACCTGCGATGTTGTGGTTGATAACAGTCAAATTAGTAGAGCACATGCCAAGATTACAACAGTAGGAGGGAAGTATTTTATCGAAGATTTGGGATCAATGAACGGAACGTTCGTAAATGGTATTCGCTTAAATGGAAAATCACCTTTGGGTCCCTCTGATACAATCATTTTAGGTAGAATCCGATTCACACTGGGTGGTAAGGTAATTGATATTTCAAAAGAAATTGCCATTAAAACGGTGGGCCTAGTTAAGAAATTTTCAAATGGCAAGATTGGACTTCATGAATGTAACATAGAGATACCCTCTAATTCCTTACTCGCTGTTATGGGGCCTTCAGGTTGTGGGAAATCAACGTTATTGAAAGCATTAAATGGTGAATCTCCAGGCTCAAACGGCGCCGTTTACATTGGTGGTCAAGAGTTAAATCAATATTTTGATTACCTCAAAATGCAGATTGGATATGTACCGCAAGATGATATTGTACACAGAGCATTAACAGTAGATGAATCACTATGGTATGCGGGTAAATTAAGATTGCCTCATTTTTCTGAGGCTCAGTTGCGTTCTAAGATCAATCAAGTGCTTGAAGAATTGAACATAGCACACATTCGATCTAATTTAGTAAGTAATATAAGTGGGGGACAACGTAAAAGGGTTTCAATTGCCGTTGAAATTCTAACAGATCCGCTGATATTATTCCTTGATGAACCAACCTCACCCTTGGATCCTCAAACCATAGAAGACTTTTTGATGATATTAAAGAAATTAAGTCAAAAAGGTACGACTGTGATTATGGTAACGCACAAACCCGAAGACTTAGCCTATATGGATCAAGTTATATTTATGGCAGAAGGAGGGCATATTTGTTATTATGGAAAAACAAACGAATATCTCAACTTTTTTGGTGTAAGTGATACCGTAAAAGTTTATTCCTTGTTGGTAAAAGAAAACAGAGACAAATGGGTTGCTAAGTTTAATTCTAAACCTGCAAACACAATACCGAATGCCAAATCGGCCAGAATATTTAAGAACAGTAAAGTGGATTATTTTTCACAATATTATTGGCTGACGAGAAGGTATTTAAACATAAAATTTAACGATAAGGCTAATTCACTCATTATGGTGGCTCAAGCCCCGTTTATTGCAGCAATAATTTGTATTTTGTTCAATTCAATTTCTCAAGGGTTACCCTTTTTAATGGCTATTGCTTCGCTATGGTTAGGAGCTAACAATGCCGCTCGTGAAATCGTGAGTGAAAATGCTATATTTAAACGTGAACGGATGTTTAACCAAGGCATACTGACCTATCTGTTTTCAAAGATTACGGTATTGATGATGTTTTCAACGATTCAATCATTTTTATTCGTAGGTATATTATACCTGAACTTTTCAGGAACAACACCCGAATTTAATGATCCGATTGATGCTTCATTATGGATGATTTTTATTTCCTTGGTGGCTACCCTAATGGGCTTATTATTATCTGCAACGGTTTCTACAGCTGAAAAGGTGATGTCCTTAGTTCCAATTGCCTTAATTCCACAAATTATGCTCGCGGGAATCATTACAAAGATTTCGAATCCATTGGTCGAATTTTTAAGTTATATTTCAATCTCAAGATGGGCTACGGAGGGTTTTAATGTGATACAAAAGGAAATTGCCATTCCGAAATATATTATTGCAAATAGGGATTCATTACTAACGCCAAGCAGGCCTTCTCCTGTAATCGAGCTAGAAATAAACAGTGCGGGTGATGGAATTGACAGTGTTGCAAATGCTACCACTCAAATTCAAAAAAACTATGATGCTGAATACGTCAATCGCTTTGGAGAATTAGCAGGGAGTTTGGAATTAGATTTTTATATGTTGGGGGGATTAGCCCTTTTGTTTTTTGTGTTAATCTTTTTAGCAATACGTAAAAAAGACACGATTCAGATTGGTTGAAAATATTTAAATGGTTAGCTTTACTTAACTTAATATACTATGAAAAAAAATCAAATTATCATTATTGGAAGTATTATTTGTGTAGTACTCTTGTTTTTCATGTTAATTTACCGTTCGTCTGGAGGTAAATCTTATTTGGGGGATAGCCAAATTTCAATTCGTGTAGAGTCCGGAATTACGCTGCCAAAAGTATATCTTGATAGCCTATTAACACTCGTAGACTTATATCAGAATGATGGTGTAGAATTTACACAATCTACTGTCAGTGTTTTTTCTTCTGCAGTCGACAGTCAATCGATCGAGTGCCCTATAAGTGGAATGAATCAATTTAGAAGCAAGTTTAGTGGTGGTTTTTATACCTTCACTGCACGTCAAGAGGATATACGCACCATGCAGTTAAACCCGGCACAGTTTGTAAGTGCCTTCTCGAAAACCTGTCCATTGCCAGACAAGAATGCCAGTCTCTTGGTGCATTGCGATAATGATTCTTCTGGGTTTAAGGCGGCTTGGTCCGTTAATACCATAAAATCATTGGTAGCTCAATTGCTTAAAACCTCTAGATACGTAAAAATCTACTTTACTACGGGTACTGGTAAAGTTAACGTACAAACTCCGCAAGGCGATACACCAGGCGGTTACGTAGCCAATGGTGGAGGTGAAAACGGCGGCAATACAGATGAAGATGTAGGTGGAAACGGTGCGGGTTCATGTACCTCGGAAAGTGTGAACGCACAAATTAATTTGGAAACAGGATTGCCAAATGTATTCTCTTGGAATGAGCAGGAAGGGTTTACCTATGATTTTTCACTTACTTGTCTCCGAGGAGAATGCGAAAATGCACTCTCTGTTAATCGATCCAATGTGACCGGTGGAGAAGTTGAGGTAGAAGCTTCATGGGCTCAATCTTCGGAGATAGAATATTTAGCTACCCTTACTGTTAAATGCAACGGACAGGTGGTTAAAGTTGTCAAAAGTACGGTGCAGATAAGATGTGCATAACGACAATCTAACAATTAACTTATACAATATCAACTATGAAAAATAAATTTTTACTGTTTTTTCTCTGCCTTTATTCTTTAGGGTTTGCTCAAAAATTTGAAGTTGTGATATTAATCGATAATACCTATGACAAATCAAAACTGAATTTGAAATTGGAAACGATGAATGTACTTTCTTTAATCGAGGAAGATTACCTCACGATAAAAATGATTGCAGCAGCTGAAACTGAAAGTAAAATTAAGCATGACAATGGTGAGGAGGGGAAGGATCGAAAGGATTGTGATATTATTCTCATTGCCGGTGTTCGATGCGATCCTTGCCGACGATTAGGTTTAGAACAAAAAAGCTCCGGAACGATAAGGGTTTTTGCACAAACCACCGATAATGATTTTGGCACCTGTGATTTGAAAGTTGACAACTATGATGCTATCTCAGCTACAGAAGATTTAGGTGCTCTCATAAAAGAGCAAAAAAAAATAGCTAAAAAATCGAATTCCGATTACAAGGTTATTTTTTGGATTCCTTCAAATGAAACAATCTCAATCGATTTGGTGGCATCTCCGAGTGATAAAAAAGTGGATTTTGGCACCGAGGTTACGTTTACTGCAAAAACAAACAGTAAAGAGAATACCAGTGTAATAATGAAGGTCAATGATGAGCTAATAGAGGAGTGTTCTGAAACAGGGTCGGTAAAAATAAGTAGAGCCAGCACTTTGGTGAAAACAATTGAAATAGTTGAACCTACCATTGTTACCTTAGAGGGTAAAGGTTGTGGAAACCCTGAAAGAATTGAAATTGAACTAAATGGTAAATGTGATGAGGTTGAAAAAGTACAGCATGACATCTTGTATGATTCCAAATCGGTTGGGCCATTAGGTAAAAAAAAGAGTACACTGGATGGGGTTCCCTTTACAGAAATTAAACTAGTAGATAACAAGTTATATATGGTTGTCTTAAATAAGCAATGTGGTATTCGTTCATACCGAGCTGAATTGGTTGATGTTCAAACAGGGGTTGAGTACAAATTAAACCTTAAAAAGGATGTAAATCAAAGCGCAATTCACCTAACAACATCGGATCGTGATAATTATTTTGTGTTTACATTAAATCATGACGATATGAAGTCTAGGGGAATTTTTGATGATAGAACAGATAAAAGTGACCCAAAATATAAAATGAGAATCGTTCCAGTGGAGGCGATTAAGGACGAACTTGATGTAAAAGGGTACGAAAGCAAGTGGGAAGTGGTTAAGTTCCAGAAGTGTAACTAATGAATAGGGTATGCTCGATTTTCCTAATATTGATTTCATTGATTAATATATCTAGTGTTTTTTCACAATCTAACCGATGCAGTATTGTTCCAGTTTATACACAAATCCCAGGTAAGGTTTATTTGGAAGACCAAAATTTAATGGCCTTAGACTTAATGGAACTATATTCAGATATATTAGCGAACAGGCCGTCAGAACGTAAGGTGTTATTTCATTTTTTTATTGATGAATTGAGTCCTGCCCGAAAAAGTGCAGAGCAATTTATGAAATTACTTAAGGATTCATTAGCCAAACTAAAAACAGATATAGAAGTTGTATTTAGAATTCAAAAAACAACAGGAAACCTATATTTAAATCAAGGTGAACATAAATATTCATTGGTTGGAATGAATGCCTTGGTTTATAGTACCGATTCCTTGGTATTAAAAGAGTTGTTTGGTCATGGAAAAAAGTCGAGAATTGATACAACAAGCACTTCCGTGAAGCGATTTAATCATGAATTTTTGCCGGTTTTTAACGAACCTGATTCAAACCAAGGGTACTTATTTCTCTTTCGAACGCGCACAAACGGCCGCGGCTTTGCATGTAATCCTGAAGAGGATAAAGAAATCGCGGCATTATTGAAATTAATTTATAAGAAAAATTGCAAATGATAACAAAACGTATCCGCACGATTTTATTCGTTTTAATATACACAACGATGTATACAATTAGTCATGGTCAAATCGAAACATGTCACATCAATCCAAGTTTTGTTCCTTTTGTTAAAAAGACATTATCAGAAGGTTTCAATATCCCAACGGCGGATTACGTGGATAATTACAAGGAGATAATTAAAGATTCAAAGTCAAATCGAAGTGTGGTTTTTCATTTTTTCTTTGATGAGACGAATAAATTTCATAAAACCGCAGAGGATTTTATCTCGCTATTAAAAGATAGTTTAGGGTCTCTAAAAACCGACATTCAAATACATTTTAAAGTGCAAAAAACGCAGGGCTCAATTTTCTTTAATGATGGAGATGATAAACAAGCGATAATACATTTAAATGCATTAGTATATTCAAGTGACATTGACGTAATCAAGGATTTGTTTGGTAAAGGAAAAGAAGTGCGAATTGATACTTCAAGTACAAATCTCAAGAAATTTACACACGAGTTTTTTTCATTTGAGACCGTTAAAAGTGAAGAGTCAGGTTTTTTGTACTTGTTTCGTGCTAAGTTAACCGGTAAAGGTTTCGCTTGTGATCCGAAAGAGGATATGAACATTATCGGTATTCTCAAAAATATTTACAACCGAAAGTTTGAAAAGGTATGCCAAGAAAAAATGGAGGAAGAAGCAAGAATTAAAGTAGATCAAGAAATGAAAATATTGAAGGATTCCTTAGGGTGTTATAAAACAAATTATAAGAACTTAATTAAGGCGGTATCGAAACCACCTAAATGGATAATTTTTTCAAACGTTGATTTCCTTGTTGGAAATGTTAAAGAAACCTCATCATTCATCAATTCCGAACTAAACTTTATGGGGAATGGGTTTTCAAGTACTGCTGGAGTAAATGTTTATATGAATAATGCTGGGATAAGCGGAGTTTTCTTAACCACGGGGTTGAATATTGGAAATACTACCTATAAATTGAGTCGATTAATCACCCACAACTATATAAAGCAGGAGAATTCATATGAGTCCATTTCGATGCTAAGAGATTATTCCGAAACCATAAAATCTGCCATGTTTAATGTGCCATTAGGCATTGGATATCAATACAGAGAGTCTGGGTGGCCTATTTATTTTCAATGCAGCGCCGGGCTGATCTTGGGAGGGAATCAATTTACCTCCACCCAAAGTAATGGCTTAATTGATTACAAACGTAAATATGCAGAACTAGGCGATGTGCTTGTAGAAGAGCAATCTGGTTTGGGTTTAGAAAATGATGTACAGATTAATGGTTCTGCTGCTTACCTTTCCAAGACTCTAATGTCATTTGGGTTATTCGCTAATCTACGGGTTAATTATTCGTTTTCAAAAACATCCCCTTTATCCGGTTTTTTAAACTTTGGTTATAATGCAGTTAAAGCAGGTACAACTTCGAATCAGTCAAACTTCGTTTCTACGAGTTTGGGGGATCATAATAGCGTATTAAATTCGATATCCAATCTTTCCTATTTACCTTTTCAATTTGGGATGGGATTGGCTTATGACCTAAGAAAAGTAATTAATCCATCAAAGAAATGAAAAAGCGAATTCTTTTCCATGTAATCTTTTTATTAAGTATTCATGCGCATGGGCAGACCACCCTAAGTTCCAATAGTCAACCTGTTTGTGCTGGAACAACAGTTAATGTTACTGCGAACAATGCTAATCCTCTCGTAACATTTGTATGGACTGCGCCAAATCAGGCGAACGTGAACGGCGCGCAATTGAATTTGAATTCCGTATCTCAGAATATTACGTGGACTTGCACGACGTATGATACCACGAATAATCCAGTTGATACAGATATATTTACGCTAACTGTGAATGCTTTGCCCATAGTATCAGCACCAGCCAACCAAACCGTTTGTGCGGGAACACCAGTTACCCTTTCTGGATCAGGTGCAACAAGTTACGCTTGGAACAATGGCGTTACGAATGGCACACCTTTTTCGCCGATTGCGACACAAACCTACACGGTTACAGGTACGAATGCAAATGGTTGTTCAGATACAGCGCAGATAACTGTGACTGTGAATGCATTGCCAACCGTAAGTGCAGGAAACAACATCTCAATATGTGCTGGCGCCCCAGTAACATTAAGTGGTAACGGTGCAGCAACGTATGCATGGGACAATGGTGTTGCAAATGGTGTTGCTTTCACCCCTGCATC